>Ga0310697_10002054_pt1 | contig 22043 bp, 14 predicted proteins | sample 172DNAGHGlowgp2_FD_203883 | JGI IMG/M metagenome (GOLD analysis project Ga0310697, IMG submission 203883) | Sheep rumen microbial communities from Palmerston North, Manawatu-Wanganui, New Zealand - 1728 DNA GHGlow gp2 (v2) (version 2) | ecosystem: Host-associated > Mammals > Digestive system >... | reverse complement strand
GGAAAAATTTTTGTTTTGTGAAAAATAATTGTAATTTTGCAGTCGCTTATCACCAAAAGGAAATCAGGAGTGATAGACACCAATTCGGGGTTGATTGGATTTGACAGCGAGTTGAGGTGGTACGTAAGCATGCGGAGCATCGTTGCCTGGCTCCTAAATATCAGACTTCAACAAATTAATTGGCGAAACTTCTTACGCTCTCGCTGCTTAGTCGAAGTATAGTAGACTTGCTTTATTCCTTTGTTAGACATTGGAACGAGACATCGCACTGAAAGCCATTTTCCTGAAGCGTTCAGATTCGCGGTGCAGCAAAATCGGGAATAGCTGTCGGCAGCCTCGTGCCGTAGGTGAAACTTTTAGAGGATAAGGGTGCGCTTGGTGGTCCAGGTCTTGGTGCATCACGAAAACCGCAGTCTGGAATAAGCATGTAGAAAGCGTATGGCTTCCTTGTTTGGACGAGGGTTCAATTCCCTCCAGCTCCACAACCTAAAAAGTAACCGCTCGAACCTCAATGGTTCAAGCGGTTACTTTTTTCAATACATGATTTAGCGGATTTCAACAATAATCATCGGTATGTCATTCCTCCAACGTCTTCACCACATCCTCCAACAAACTAATGATAGGCAAGTGCTGTGGACAAGCATCTTCGCACTGTCCACACTGTACACACGCTGATGCCTTCTCTCCTCCGGGACGCCACTGATAATCGTTTCGGGCCTCTTTCAGGTCGCCATACGTTTTGTACACGTTCATCACTGCAAAAATCTCAGGGATATGAATGTCCATCGGACAGCCTGGAGTACAATAATGACATGCAGTACAACCGATGATGTCGGACTGTGACAACGACTTGCATGCAGTTTCCAACACTTTCAGTTCTCCTTCATCCAAAGGCTGTAACTGACGCATGAACGACAAGTTGTCTTCCATCTGCTCCATATTCGACATGCCACTGAGAACCATCATCACATTAGGCAACGAAGCGGCGAATCGGATAGCCCATGAAGCAAAGGAAGCATGAGGGTTGGCTCGTAGAAGAATATCCTTCACTTGTTGGGGTGGATCGGCCAGTTTGCCTCCCTTCACTGGTTCCATCACGATGATGGGTTTTCCATGCCTTGTGGCTATTTCATAGCAACGGCGCGACAAGATAAGAGGGTCTTCCCAGTCAGAATAATTGATTTGAAGTTGAACGAACTCAATGTCAGGATGCTCTGTGAGGAGTTCTTCAAGTAGTTCCGGTGTAGAGTGGAAGGAGAAGCCATAATGCCGAATCAGCCCTTCTGCTTTCAGTTTCCTCATATAATCCCAGATGCCGTATTGGGCATACTTCTCCTTATTGCCCGCGTCAATACCATGGAGGAGATAAAAGTCGAAATAACCAGCCCCAGTGCGTTCAAGACTGACTTTTATTTCATTTTTGGCTTCTTCCTCACTCTTGCAGGCAAAATCCGAGGCATTGAGTTTGTCGGCCAGATAATAACTTTCCCGAGGATAACGGTCGCAAAGCGCAACCTTGGTGGCTGGCTCTGACCCTTCGTAGATGTATGCCGTGTCAAAGTACTTGCCACCAGCCTCGATAAAGGCATCCACCATCCTCTTGGTGTGTTCCAAGTCAATATCTTGAGTGCCTTCAATCTTAGGCAATCGCATCATGCCGAAACCCAGTTTCATGCAGTTTTCTACTAATGTATCGCGCATTTTTAAGAAGAGGGAGTTAAAGGGGATTAAAAAAGGGGAGTTAAAGGGGGAGTTAATAGGGGCTATTTGATGAATATCTTCTTCCCTCTGTGAATGTAGATGCCCTTAACAGCAGGCACACCTTCCAGACGGATGCCTTGCAAGCTGTAGTAAGCATCGTTGTCATCATTCTTTATTGAGACAATGTCATTGGTCGTTGTCACATGGATAATGAAACTCTGGTAGGCGTTACCACTGAAAATGGGGTTGTTAGAACCTCTGAGTACAATCTCATAGTCGCCTTCCACCTCGGGTTTTCCCGTGATGGTGACCAAACGAGTCACGTAGTCACGTTTGAAAGTGAACGCCTTGTCCAAGCCCTTGATGTGTCCTTCGGGAGTGAAGGTGGAATCCACATTGACAGAATTGCAGTTGCGGTACATGAAGACCACAGGACTGATGCTGTCGCCCAATACCACTGTCTGCTCCTGAGCGAACTCGTCCATGGGATAGAAACGGGTGCGGAAGAGGTCGGGAAGATAGTACCCGAGGTGAGGTGGCTGGTTGTAAGCGCAGTTCTGCCATGCCACTGCCAGACGGTAGGTGTGGTCGTGCATCAGTGTAGGCACACGGTAGTCTGTGGGCACATTCGAAGAGAAAATATTAATTGTGGCGCCGTCGCTGGAGTTCCAGAGTATGATTTCCTCTCTCCAGTCGCCGAAGATGTCGGCCTGCAAGTTGGGAGTGGATTTCGTTCCATTGCAACTGCTCGAACTATTGTAGTCGTAAGGATTCTTGCCGTTGATGAAAACACGTGTTGTTCCGTTGCCGTTCCATTTGTCAATCTTGTTTCCGTCTAAGAGTTCTTCCTGGAGGTCGCCATCCCAGAAGATGCGGAAATTGAGTGAAGTCTGTCCTGAAGACATCACTTTTCCTGTGACGGCACTGCGTTGGTCTCTTTGGTCGGCGGAGCTGAAGTAACATCCATAATGGTTGGCATCGAGTTGCGCCGCTATGCCGCGCCCGTTGTCCACTCCGCTGTTGCCTCCCTTGATGAGCACCTGTCCGGTTGCCGCGTCGTGGAGGTCCCACGAGTAAGTGCCTTTTTCCTCATGCACATCGAAGACTTCCAGACCTGGTCGCTCAGGGTTGAGGTCTCCCAGATGCATAGCGTCGCCATGACCGAATCCAACAGCATAGAGCAGTTTGCCGTCATCATCGACTGCGGCCGAGCCATAGATAATCTCGTCCTTGCCGTCACCATCCACATCGGCCACGGAGATGTTGTGGTTGCCGTTGGCGTAAAGAGTGTTGGAACCGCCACCTGATGTGGATTTTCCTGGTGTGTAACTCTTAGTGGTCCCAGAGGCGCTGGTCTGGTAATTGACCACGCTGTAGGTGGTTCTGGAACCCGACTTATGAAGCCAACGTGGTTTGAGTTGCTTGCCGTTAAAATCCACAGCCCACAGATATGCAAACGTATAATAACCACGTCCGAAGACACCGGATGCGGTTCCGTCAGGACCGTCGAGCGCTGCCACGCAAGCGAGATAACGCTCGCCTCGGTTGCCATAGTCGCCCTTGTCGTTTTTGCCACTGCGGTCGTCCCAGTTGAATGTACCTGCAGCCTCACTCAATCCTGATGACGCATTGCGCGTGGGGTTGTAGGCGATGGTGTGGATAGCTTTGCCTGTCATGCCTTCAAATACGGTGAGGTACTCATGGCCGCCATTGATGCGCCCGCCACCAGCCACCCAACTCTTGCCGTTGTCGGCGGCTTTGATTTTGGAGTCGGTAGCGGCCTGGTTGACGTATGCACCAGTCCCGTCCTTACTGCCAGGAGCGGTCTTGCACATCAACTCGGCATGGCCGTCACCATCGAAATCATAAACGAGATACTGGGTGTAGTGGGCTCCAGCGCGGATGTTGCGTCCCAAATCCACTCGCCACAATTGGGTGCCGTCAAGTTTGTAGCAGTCGATAATCACGTTGCCTGTGACGCCGCTCTGCGAATTGTCCTTGGCATTGGAGGGGTCCCATTTCACGAAGAGCTCATACTGTCCGTCACCATCCACATCGCCCACACTCATGTCATTAGGCGAGTAGGTATAGGATGCTCCGTCGAGAGTGCCTCCTGCCGGACGGTTGAGTTTCAACGGAAGATACACTTGTTTCCAAGGAGTCACCGCTGTCGAGGTGTCAACAGGCACCCCATCCACCTTGGTCACCACTTGGTAAAGATTGCCTTGTTTGCCTCCTGCGTGTTGATAGGATGTGGCCTTGCTGATGTTCTTGCCCACGACAAGTCCGTTGGAGAGGACATCGAATGTGGTGTGCACGTCATCGTCCGTACCGAGGTAGCGCCAACTGACAAAAATGCCGGAAGAAGACGAGGGTAGCGCCACCACTCCGCGGTCGAGTTGCTCCATCTGTGCGATAGGAGTGTTCTGAGCCGACAGCGGTAACGAGCATGCCAAAAGGGCGGCTGTGAATAAAGTAGTCTTAATACCCATATATCAAATAGTTAAGTTATTGTTAGTGAGCAAATATCACGATAATAAAGAAAACAACGAGTCGTCTATTGATTTTGTCTGACAAAATTATGACTTCCTGAACAGATTGCCAAACATAAGTGATTCAAAATAACGATTCTCAATCTATTTTCCTCCATTTTTCCTCAACAATTTTCCTATCATTTTAGCTTGCTGAACATTGTCACGAAAGGCTACGGATAGGTTAGCTTTGTGAAAATCTTTACCCAAATGACGCATAAATCCCGAATTATGCCTAAATTTGTAACTGATTAATCACTAAAAACAAAATCGCAATGAAAAAGACAGTTTTGGCCCTCATGAGCATCATCATGTTAACATGCATCTTAGCAGGTTGCAAAAAAAAGCAAAAAGAACAAAAAGAACAAGTGAACACCGAGACAGCACAAACCCTGGAATCAGAAACCATCGAGGATAAGGAAGAAAATGATGAGGTCTATCAAGTAGTCGATCAGATGCCGGAATTCCCAGGAGGAATGGAGGCGTTGGAGGCGTTTATCAAAGACAACATCCACTACCCCGACAGTGCAAAGAACAACAACATGCAAGGACGTGTCCTCGTCTCTTTCGTGGTCAACAAAGACGGTTCCATTGCCGATCCCGTAGTCATCAGATCAGCCGACCATATTTTCGACAACGAAGCTATCACTGTTATCAGATCAATGCCGAATTGGATACCTGGAAAAATGAATGGTGAGACCGTCAGGGTACAGTTCACAGTCCCTGTCACCTTCCGCCTCTGATGCAGCATGCAAATCCGTCAGCTTTAAACATCCTACCAGTCATTCTATGGCGGTTTTGTTCATCCACGCAACAATGGAAATAATACTCAATGAAAGTTTTTGGCGACATATTGCTGATAAATAACGAGAAATTCGTAATTTTGCATAATATAATAAATGAAAGTGCTGCTTTCGTGCCACACTTCACCTAAGTGTCGCCATGCCAAGCACTGGTCTGAATCAACAATCGAACTAAACTAACAATTTAACATTTATAACCACTTATGAGAAAGAAAAACTCTTTATCAGCTTTCAGGTCTGTCCGTATTGGTCAGACTTGCAGAGTGTTATTCCTCTTTCTTGCGATGCTGACATCATCGACGTCGACTTTTGCACAGCGCCCCGTCGATAGGCTCGACCGCGGACTGATTGCCCAGAAGTTGAACAACGGCGTGTTCTTGTCGTGGAGAATCCTCGGCGAGGAATACTACGACGTTCAGTACAACGTCTATCGCGACGGTGTGAAAATCACCGAGACTCCGCTCAACGTCTCGAACTACAGGGACGCATCGGGCAGCACCAGCAACAAATACACGGTGTCCGCCGTTGTACGTGGTGTGGAGCAAGCACAGAGCAAGGAAGCTACCGTATGGACTAAGAGTTACTTGGAAATCGTGCCCAAGCACGACAAGTCGCTCAAAAGCACCTATATTCCCAACGACGCCTGCTGCGCCGATGTGGATGGCGACGGTGAACTGGAAATCCTGTTGAAATACGACAACCAGAGTGAGATGGCCGCCAGTTATCCACGCAACGGATACAACGGAGAGTACAGCCTCTTCGAGTGCCTGAAACTCGATGGAACAGTGCTCTGGTGGGTCAATTGTGGACCTAACATGGGCGACTTCCAGAACAACGAACAGAACATCGTGGCCTACGACTGGGACGGCGACGGCAAGGCCGAAGCTGTGATGCGCGCTGCCGACGGCACCACCATCCACATGGCTGACGGAACCGTTTACACAGTGGGCGATGCCTCGAAAAACTACCGTGGTGCCACAGGTGGTGGGACCAACTGGTTCATGCACGACGGCGCCGAATACCTCGTCTATATGAACGGACAGACTGGCAAACCCTATCAGTGCATCACCTACCCTCTCTCCCGTCTTGAGCCCGGAGAAACTGACCTCAACGCAGCCTGGGGCGACGGCTACGGACACCGCAGCACCAAGCACTTCTTCGGCGCTCCCTACCTCGACGGACGCAAGCCGAGCATCTTCCTCGCACGCGGTATCTACACCCGCCACAAGATGATTGCTTACGATGTGGATCCCGCCTCTCACGAACTCAAGGTGAGATGGAAATGGTACAACAACAACTGGGGTCCTTGGAAAGGACAGGGCTATCACAACTATGGCGTTGCCGATGTGGATATGGATGGACGCGATGAGATATGCTTTGGTTCCATGGTCATCGACGACAACGGAAAGGGCCTTTCCTCCACCAGCCTTGGGCACGGCGACGCACAGCACCACGGCGATTTCAACCCCTACATCCACGGTCTGGAGATTTACGCTTGCAACGAAGACCATCCCGGCAACAACTACCGCGACGGTACAACCAGCAAGATATACCACCGCTACGAGGCTGGCAACGACGACGGACGCGCCATGGCCGACAACTTCTGCAACAACTACCCCGGAGGACTTGGGTGCTCTGCACGTGAAGGCGCCATCAGCCTTGTGACCAACAATGCTGTACCAGGCCTTGATGCCACTGGTGTGAACACCAACTTCCGCATCTACTGGGACGGCGACCTCTGCTCTGAGACCTTCAACTACCTCAATGGCAAGAATACAGAGGGATGTGTGGTCAAATACGGAAGTTGGAGTCCTATCTACATTTGCGAGGGTTCGATGACGAACAACGACACCAAGGGTACTCCTAGCTACCAAGGCGACATCTTCGGTGACTGGCGCGAGGAAATCATCATGCGCACTGCAGCCAACAACATCCGCATCTACTCGACAACCACCGCCACCAAATGGCGCAACTACACGCTCTGGCACGACCACCAGTACCGCAATGCCATGGTATGGCAGATGTGTGGTTACAACCAGCCACCTCACGTGAGTTACTACCTCGGTGAAATGGAGGGCATCACTGTGGCTCCCCCACCACTCATCATGACCGGCCGCACCGAAGTGGCCAATGGAGGCACTATCGGCAAGTCGCTCAACGACAAGCACGTCATTGTCTGCGAGACGGGCAACACCAACGTGAGCATTGAGAACGGTGTTGAGCCTTATATCGTCACTTTCAACGTAGGTTCATGGGTACAAGGCTCTGCTGCCAGCGAATCAACGACATCTAACCCCAAGATTACTTACGACTACTACACCTGCAACGTCACTGGTGGAGCTATCGGCGGCAACGCACGCCTCATCAAGCAGGGTGACGGTACACTCAACCTGCCCAAGGTGGACATGACTTACACAGGCGAGACCAACATCTGGGGCGGTATCGTCAACTTCGACGGCACCATGGCCAATTCCAATGTATGGCTCAACCACTTTACCCAGTTGAACTCCAACGGCGGTGAGTTCAAGAGCATTAAGGCAACCTACGGCTCTGTCATCCGTCCGGGAGGCGAAAACTCTAAAGGCAACATCACCGTGGATTCCACACTCTACCTCGGTTTCGGCTCACGCATCGTGCTCGACCTCTATGGCAGCACTGTGAACGGCGACTTCATCAAAGCCAAGACCCTGAGGGTGGAGAAGAAAACGGGCGAGGCCTGGACAAAATACGGTCCTGAGTATATCCAGCCCGTCATCGAAATCAATGGCATCGGTCTCGTTGCCGGCGACTACGTGATTGCAGAGGCTGACTCCGTCATGGGGTCCGTCACCAACATCAAGATTGAAGGTGTCAACGACTTCAAGACTGGCATCAAGTACGAGAACGGCAAGGTCATCATCAGCATCGGCGATGTACGCGGTGCCTCCACCATCATCTGGACTGGTGCAAGCAACACCATTTGGGACTTTGCCAACACCAAGAACTTCATCCTTTCTGGCGATGAGAACGAAGAGCCCGAGGCATTCGTCTATGGCGATGCAGTGGAGTTCAACGATGATGCCCAGAAATTCACTGTCACCATCAACGAGAACGTGCAAGTGGAATCCATCAACGTGAACAACACCAAGGCCTATACTTTCAACGGCACAGGTTCCATTACTACTGGTTCACTCACAAAGGAAGGCAAAGGCTCGCTCACCATCAACACACTCAACTCCTACACTGGCGGCAACTACCTTAAGGGCGGTACAACCATCGTCAGCGCTCTTGCCAATGACGTGGATGCAACAGGTAACCTTGGCGCCTGCACCACCAACGCCAACAACTTCACTATGGAGAACGGGGCTGTGCTCCAAACCAGCCAAGCAGTGAAGAACGGTTCTCCTATCCGCTTCATTGGTGAGGAAGGCGGTGTCATCAACAACTCGGCCGATTTCGTGCAGCAGAAGAGCTTAACAGGTTCCCTGCTCACCAAGCGTGGCGGTGGCTGGTTGAAGACTTCTGCTCCAGGTTCTGCCCTCAACCGTCTGGTCATCGCTGGAGGAACCGTCCAAAACGGCAACGGCAACGCTGCCAAGGTGGTGGAACTGAGCGGTGGTTCACTTGTGGACAATGTGGGCACAAGCAATGAAATCAACATACCAGAGAAGAAGACGGGTTCATGGACCACTGGTAACCGCTGCACCTACAGCAACGCTCTCACCGGTGCTGGCACAATCAATGTGTATTGCGCCACTGAGAAGGGTTCCAATTATTACGCAACTCGTACCCCCATCCGTCTCAACCTCAGCAACTTCGAGGGTACACTCGTAGCGGGTGCCACTTACACTGCCGACGGCCGTTTCACTTTCGACACCAGCACTGGTGGCACAAAGTGGACACTCAGCATACCTGACGGCATCATCGTGCAGAACTCAGGCAAGACGCTGCGTATGGGCGCTGTCATTGGCAAGGGTGAGCTGGGTGGTTTCTGTACCTTCAGCAACAACGGCGCTTCTGGCACTAACACCTGGCAGGTGGGCAACGACGAGGACTTCAAGTTCGAAGGTTTGGTGATTGGCGGTGACCGCTTCACCAAGATGGGTTCCGGCAAGATGACAGCCACAGGCGTATGGACCACCTCTGGCGCTGTAAGCATCAACGAGGGTGTTCTCATCTGCACTTCAGGTGGCTCACTGGGTACAGGTGCATTGACCGTAGAGAAGAATGGTACACTGATGGGTATCAACAATACCGGCACTTCGATGACCAATAGTTCATTCACCATCAACGGCACTGTGCATCCAGGGTCCAGCGCGTCTGCTTTCACTGGCTCGCTCGACTTCAATGGAAAGAACGTGTCGTTCAATAACAGCTCCACCCTCGAGGTTGTGATGCGCAGATCCAACACCAACGAAACAACTTTAGGAGGTACTGGCATCAAGAACATCAACAAACTGACCTTCAACGGTACTGTTGCTGTTGAACTCTACCGCAGCTACACGCCTGTTGTAGGCGACGAGTTCCGTCTGTGGACCGATGTCAAGTCGTTCACGGGTACTCCGTCCTTCAATCTGCCAGAAAACCATGAGGCCAACGACAGCATCTACACCATCACTTGGGACACCAACGACATCAATCAGGGCATCATCAGGATTGCCGCGCTCAACGTGGTTGATGGCATCAACTCCATCATTGCCGACACAGAGAACGTGAAGGTGGAAGTGATGTCGGTCAACGGTGCCGCCATCTGCGAGTTCTATTGCCCAATGGGTTCTCTCAAGAGCAGTTTCGCCAAGACAGGTCTGAGCAAGGGCGTTTACATCCTGCGTCTCACCTCTGAATCTGGCAAACAGAAGAGCGTCAAGATGATGAAGTAACGCTTCATCCATCCTATCTCAAAAGCCTCCAGTCCATTTGGGTCGGAGGCTTTTTTTGTGAATCATCTGAAGGTCACATTCAAGGATTTCCGGATAATCGGAGAAAAACAAGTGGAAAAAATTTGGATTCTGGGAAAAAAGCATAACTTTGCAGTGAAAGTTTGATTAAGCTCTAATAGTCAGAAAATTATTATTACAAATAAAAATAAAGTTTCATAATGACAAGACAACATATTGTATTTCTGACTGGAGCTGGCATCAGTGTTGAAAGCGGATTGAGAACCTTCCGGGATAAGGATGGATTATGGACCAATGAGGAATGGGCTTACCTGGCAAGTACCGATGCGCTATACAATGACACCCAAAGATGCCTTGACTTCTATAATTTCAGACGTAAGCAATTAGCTGAGGTAGAACCGAATGAAGCTCACCGTATGATTGCAGAACTGGAAAAAGAACATAAAGTGACTGTTATCACCCAGAACGTCGATAATCTCCATGAACGTGCAGGTTCCTCTCAGGTCATTCATCTGCATGGTGAACTTAGTAAAGTCTGTTCAATAAATAACCGAACAACATGTGTTAAGGAGTATCCATTGACTACTCCCATCATGGTTGGCGACAAAGCAGAGGATGGTTCACAGCTACGTCCATACATTGTGATGTTCGGTGAATATATTGACAGTATGAATGTCGCCATCAAGTACGTGAGCTATGCCGACATATTCGTTGTTATAGGCACATCACTTCAAGTCTATCCTGCGGCAGGATTCATCAACTATGCTCACCATGAAGTACCCAAGTTTGTCATAGACCCAGGAGAGATGGAGCAATGCACACAACTTGGCTTTACTCACTTTAAGACCACAGCCACAGAAGGAATGAAGATGCTTCTGGAGGCCTTCAAGGATTTGTAAACAGTATAAGATTAAGGCAACATAAAAAACTATTGATCACTAAATACTAATCAAAATAATAATTGATATCTTGATGTCAGTATCATTATGCAACACACCACCATCCATAAAATCGTCTTGTTACCGTTCATCTTGTGCGTAAGGTTCCTTCAATTGCTCGGGAAGTGCTTCGGATTGAGTTACGAGCGGATATCCGTCATTTTCAACCTCTACTTGCAAGGAGGCGTCTTATTGCTTTCTGGAGCATTACCTCTCATGGCGACGGTCTGGACGATGACTAATCTCACTATTGAATGGGGAATTACTCTGCTGATTACCAGCATCGTCTATCTCAGCATATACATAGTGGGATTCATCACTCTGCTCAAGCATTACCATCCTCCTATGGACGACGCTTTCAATCTGTGTGTGAATGATCTATTATGGATTGCTGGGAAATGGCATGTCTCCTACCATGCAGTCAATCTCGTCATCTTCGTTCTCTGGTGGCTCGCCCTCATTGGCATGAACATCTTAGCCGCGTGTTCCATTCTCAAAATTGGACTCACTATTTAATATCTCATCTACATCTGCAAGGACAGCCGAGGCAAGGAGTGCCTTCGTTTCAACCTCAGCCCCACAGACATCTTCGGTTCGAAATGATAATGCGGTGGGCGAGAAGCATCGCACTGAGTTTAAGGATTAAAAGGATATAGCGCAGCGCCACGACTGAGGCATCATGAAATCTGCGAAGCATGATACTGTTATTTGTTTTCGCAAGCACTTTGGATAAGACAGAGAATCGTATCATCATTTTCAGGGCAAACAAATTACTATGGCTAATAGTGCCTATACCATTCACTTTCATCGTGAAAAGAACATCTATTTCATCATTTATTTGTACTTTTGCATCGCATTTTGAAGAAGTGAACAACATAGAGAAAACTAATTGAATATCGAAGACGTAAAAACGATGAAAAAGACCCTACTAATCGCTGTTGCCGCCATAATGACTGCAATGAGCATGAACGCGCAAAAAATACAAGTGGTTGACAACAACGGACATGGCATTCCTTTCGTCCATATCTTGACCGAAGACGGTAACATCATCGGGAACACCAACATCGACGGTGTACTCGACGATGTGAAAGGGGCAGAAAAAGTGTTAGCCACCCATGTAGCCTATAAGCCACAGGCTGTCAGAGTCTCATCACTCAACAACGGACGTATCACTTTGGAGGACGTGGACTACGACATCGAAGAAATCGTGGTAAAGCCCAAGCCTTACATCTATGTGGAAACCTACTATCGCGTTTATGCCTTCATCAACGACTCACTGCGCTTTTATCAGGCAGGCATATTCCCCAATGCCCTCGACCTCAAGAACAAGAAAAAAGAAAAGGGAAGCCAACTCAACTGCATGGGAGACTTCTACCCCGCAACGGGAGTGGGCATCACTTGGGGCGCTCGTGTCATGGAATTCAACGCCGGCGAGATTCGTCTGACTGCCAACGCAATTGATAAAATAAAAGACATCTACCATCTGACGGTCAAAGATGAAGCTCCTGGTCGCCAAAGTTTCCATACAGCAACAGAGAAAATAGGAACCTTGGTGCGCAATGGAGGTCAAACCATATTCACCATCGATGCTGGAAAGGCACAAATGTACAGCAACGAAGTGGAGGGGAAAAACAAACTGCTGGAAAAACGCCAAGAGAAACATTACGATTACCAATACACAGAGACATACAACTGCGATGAAGAAGGAAGCTTCAATGCCGAGGACTTTGTGATGTACAGCCACCAGTGGCAATGGGACGGCGGCAAGGGACGATACAAACTCATCATCGAAACCTATGGCATCGACCGCGACTACATGGACAAGAATGAGTGGAAAGACAAGAAGAAAGAACTCAAGAAAGAATACAAGAGCCATATGTCGCTCGACCTGCTGGAGTCCATTGCCACCAGCCACAACATTCCTGCCCTTGCTCCCTCACTGCGCAGTGCCATCGAAGGCTTGAATAAAAAGAAATAATCTGAATATGAACAAGATAACACTAACATTTCTATTCGCTACGATTATCGCCCTGACCCTGCCTTCTTGCAAAGGCAAGGAAGAAAAAACTGTGGACGCCTGGACAGAGCAGATGAACCACAACTTGGCTGAACTGTCCACACAACTCGACAACTTGCCCTACACCACAGCCATGAGCGTGTACAACCTCAGCGCCGACTCTTTTCTCTTCAACTACCATGAGCGTCAGCAGATGATACCCGCCTCGACACTCAAACTCCTCACAGCCATCAGCGCCCTGGAGAACCTCGGCATGAAAGGGGAGTTCCACACCACCCTGCACCAGACCGGCACAGTCAGCGGCGGAACACTCCATGGCGACCTCATCCTCGTGGGAGGCTTCGACCCCCTGCTCAGTCTCGGCGACCTACAGTCTTTAGCACATTCGGTGAAGTCAGCCGGCATCAATAGAATCGATGGCCGTATCATAGGCGACTTAAGCATGACCGACACCCTCCGCATGGGCAACGGCTGGAGTTGGGACGATTATCCATCACCCGTAACCCCCTACCTCACACCGCTATTCATCGACCACCAACGACTCAGAACCAAAACATGGAACATGATCGAAAATTCAGACATGTACTGCCTGCGCACTTTCGCCAGCGAACTGATGAAAGCAGGTGTATCGGTGGATTATGAACGTCTGCTGCTCTCCACCAACGGCGTGAGCCCTCTGGGCAAGGAACTATGCCGTATCAGCCACTCGCTGTCACGTGTGCTACCCACCATGCTCAAGGATAGCGACAACCTCTACGCTGAGGCCGTATTCTACCGCCTGGCCAGCCTCAAGAAGAAAAAAGGAGCCAGCGCCAAAGACGGACTCTCGATGGTGAAGAACACACTTACCCGTGCTGGTTGCGACAACTTCAACTTCCGCATCGTCGATGGCAGCGGACTGAGCCCTTACGACAACATGACCGCTGAAAGCCAGATACGTCTGCTCATTTACGCCTACAACGAGAAGATAATGCTTTTCTCACCACTCTATTCATCACTTGCCGTGGCTGGCAAGAGCGGCACATTGAGCATGCGAATGACAGACGGACAAGCCTACAACCGCATACACGCCAAGACGGGCACCAGCGCCAACTCCTGCTGCCTCACAGGCTTTGCCAAGGCCTCGAACGGCGACGACCTCGCTTTCGCCATCCTCTCAAATGGTGTGCTCAACCCCAACCGATGCCGGGCATTCCAAGACGAAATCTGCCAAATCCTCTGCCAATAATAAAAAAAACGAAAATGTCATGTCAGGCATCTTTCAGATGAAAAAAAACATGATTTTTAGCATAATTAACATCATTTATTGTTTGTTTTCCAAAGAAAATTCGTAACTTTACCAATTAAATTGGTGTAGAATGCACTTTTGCGAAAAAGTCGGAACCTCGCACCACCATTGAAGGCACCTCCTAACCTACGCCTTCCCGAGAGCGATTTCAATAAAAACAAACATATAATGAATTACTTATGGAACTACGAACCATCAACACCAGAGCAGGAAGCAGCAGCTAAGCAGCTGTCGGAGACGGTGGGCTTGAGCCCAACCATCTGCCGACTGCTATTGCAACGCGGTATCTCCACTGCCGATGCTGTGCAACACTACTTCCGCCCCCAGATTTCCGACCTGCACGACCCGTTCCTGATGAATGACATGGACGTCGCGGTCGACCGCCTCAATCAGGCAATAGGACGCAAAGAGCGCATCATGGTTTACGGCGATTACGACGTGGACGGTTGCACCGCAGTGGCCCTGGTTTACCGTTTTCTGACCAAATTCCACTCCAACGTCGACTACTACATTCCCGACCGCTACGACGAGGGTTATGGAGTGTCGATGACGGGTGTTGACTACGCCCACGAGACAGGCGTGAAATTGATTATCGTGCTCGACTGCGGCATCAAGGCTGTAGAAGAGATACGTTATGCCCAGAGCCTGGGCATTGACTTCATCATCTGCGACCATCATGTGCCAGATGACCAATTACCTCCAGCCGTGGCCATCCTCAATGCCAAGCGCCGCGACTCCACTTACCCCTTCCTACATCTTTCAGGCTGTGGCGTGGGCTTTAAGTTCATGCAAGCCTTTGCCATGAACAACGGCATTAGCTTCACACAGCTACAGCCCTTGCTCGACCTTTGCGCCGTGAGCATCGCTTCCGACATCGTGCCCATTACGGGTGAGAACCGCATACTCGCCTATCATGGACTGCGTCAACTCAACAACAAACCCACCATCGGACTCAAAGCCATCATCAACTCCTGTGGACTGCAGAACAAGGAGGTGACCATGAGCGACATCATCTTCAAGATAGGACCACGCATCAACGCCTCCGGCCGTATGCAGAACGGCAAGGAATCGGTGGCTCTGCTGGTGGAGAATGATTATCGAAAAGCAGCAGTGGAAGCCACCCGAATCAACCGTTACAACGAGGAACGCAAGGAACTGGACAAGAAGATGACGGAGGAAGCCAACGGCATCGTGGAGTCGATGGTGAAGAACCACCAGGCAGGCGACTCCATCGTCATCTACAACGAGGACTGGCACAAAGGTGTCATCGGCATCGTGGCCTCACGCATCACAGAGGTGTTCTTCCGTCCCGCTGTTGTCCTGACCCGTTCGGGCGACCTCATCACTGGAAGCGCGCGCAGCGTCAGCGGTTTCGACGTTTATAAGGCCATCGAGCAATGCAAGGACTTGCTCGAGAACTTCGGAGGCCACACATACGCCGCAGGACTGTCGCTCAAACTCGAGCATCTCGAGGAATTCCGCGAGCGTTTCAACCACTACGTGAGTGAGAACATCGACCCCAAGCAGACCTCAGCCAACCTCGACATCGACGCCGTGATATCATTCCGCGACATCACACCCAAATTCTGCGCCGACATCAAGCGAATGAGACCCTTCGGACCAGAGAACCCCAAACCCATCTTCTGCACCCGGCAAGTCTATGACTACGGCACAAGCAAGGTCGTGGGCAGGGAACAAGAGCACATCAAGCTGGAACTCGTCGACAACACCTCGAGCCGCATCTTCAACGGCATCGCATTCGGACAAAGCTCGCAGGCAAGATACATCAAGACCAAACAGTCGTTCGACATCGCCTACACCATCGAGGAGAACACCTACCGCAGGGGCGAGGTGCAACTCCAAATCATAGACATCAAGCCAAGGCCCACCAAACAAGAGTGACAAGCCAACCGCCACCCCCCCACTCCAAAGAAATGTCTGCATCCAACACCACAACCGACATCTACCTTGAGACGCTGCGCCACTATTGGGGCTACGACTCCTTTCGCGGCATACAACGCGAAATCATCGAGAGCGTGTGCAGTGGAAAAGACACTTTGGGACTGATGCCTACGGGAGGCGGCAAGTCTATCACATTCCAGGTGCCGACCATGACGATGAAAGGACTATGCATCGTGGTGACACCGCTCATCGCACTGATGAAGGACCAGGTGAGCCAACTGCGTATGCGAGCCATCAAGGCGGCATGCGTCTATAGCGGCATGATGGGAAGCGACATTGAACGCATCCTCGACAACTGCATCCTCGGCGACTACAAGTTCCTCTACATCTCGCCCGAACGACTCCAATCCGAACGATTCCGCCAGAAAGTGACGCTCATACGCCGCATCTGCATGATATGTGTGGACGAGGCGCATTGCATCTCGCAATGGGGCTACGACTTCCGTCCCTCCTACATGCGCATCAACGACTTGCGCCAGCTCATACCCTACCGTGTGCCAGTACTGGCACTGACCGCCACCGCAACGCCTCGTGTGGTCGAGGATATCCAGAACCGTTTGGAGTTCAAAGAGCACAACGTCTTCTCCATGAGTTTCGAGCGCAAGAACCTCTCCTACGTTGTGCGCGAGACAGCCGACAAAACCGCTGAGATGCTGCGCATCCTCCAGAAAGTGCCTCAAGGCAGTGGCATCGTCTATACGCGCAGCCGAAGGCTCACTCGTGAGATAGCCAACTACCTTAATGCCAACGGCATCACCGCCGACAGCTACCACGCAGGACTGACTAACGCCGAGAAAGACCTACGCCAAGCCAACTGGACCAAAGGCAACAGCCGCATCATGGTGGCGACCAACGCATTCGGCATGGGTATCGACAAGGCCGACGTGAGAATCGTTATCCACTACAATGTGCCTGACTCTATCGAAGCCTATTTCCAAGAGGCCGGACGCGCAGGACGCGATGGCATTCACGCATACGCTGTGCTGCTCTGCAACCAGCAGGACAAAGGCACACTCCACCGACGCATCGACACCTCGTATCCCTCCATCGACTATATCCGCCAAACCTACGAGAATGTATGCTATTTTCTCCAAGTGGGCTTAGGCGAAGGCTACGGACACACCTACTACTTCGCGCTCGAACTCTTCTGTCAACGGTTCAGGCAGTTCGCCATCGACACCGACAGCGCATTGCGTATCCTCTCGACAGCTGGCTACATCGACTATCAGGAAGAACAAGAATTCAAGTCGAGACTGAAGTTCACCATCACCAAAGAGACCCTCAACCGACTCCATACCCGCGACCAACAGACCGACGACATCATTCAAGCGGTTTTGCGCACCTACACCGGTGTGTTCGCTGACTACGTGTTCATCGAAGAGACACTCATCTCTCACATCACCGGTTACGACAACGACACTGTCTATAACACCTTCATCGAGCTGTCCCAAAGCCACGTCATCAGTTTTATACCTCACCGAAATACACCCACCATCACCTTCACCGTGCCGCGGGTAGACACCGAGCGCATACAACTGCCACCCATCGTTTACACCGACCGAAAGAAAGACTATGCTGAGCGTATCGACAGCATCATCGATTACTTCAGCAACGACAACGTCTGCCGAAGCCGGCAACTGCTCCGCTACTTCGGCGAGAGCGACACCCACGACTGCGGTCAATGCGACGTGTGCCTGCGACGCAAACACAATGGCTACAGTCACGACGACATCCTCCGCATGAAGGAACGCATCAAGCAAATCCTCAGCGACGGATTGCCACATCCCGTCACCGACCTCCACACCATCAGCGGCAACATGGCACTCATCAAGGACACCATCTCCCTCATGGTACAGGAGGAGGAACTGCAAGTCGCAGGCAGCAAGGTGCAGCTCTGCTGACAATTGACCATTGAACATTGAACATTGACCATTAAACATTGAACATTGGCTTCTCCTAAAATGCTCACGTTCGGCATAGTCAAAGCAAGCTTGGCTCTACTCTCGTTCGGCCACATTGTTGAAGATTTCGTCATTGTTTACTCTACATTCTTAAATTCTTTGTTTCTATAAAAAAGACTTAGTTTTTTTATGTTTTCCAAACACAAATATTGTATATTTGCAATTGGATTTATAAAGACAAATCATAATGGGCACATATATCAATTTAGGGAATGAGGGATTCAAGTCTATATTGAACAGTGAATATGTGGACAAATCAGAGCTAATACGAGTCATCAACAGCAACCTTAACTCTGAATCCCGCTACAGCTGCGTCACACGCTGCCGCCGTTTCGGAAAATCCATGGCGGCGAAGATGCTCTGTGCCTACTATGACAAGTCGTGCGACTCACGAGAGTTGTTCGCGAACTTGGAAATCGCCAAGGACCCATCGTTCGAGCAACATCTGAACAAATATCCTGTCATCTTTCTCGACATGACAAGCTTCACGACACGAGACCTGAAAAAAGAAGAAATCATCCCAACGATTCAAAGGGAAGTGAAGGAAGAATTGTTGAGTGTCTATCCCAACATTGTAGACCATCCAAAAGATGACTTGATGGCAACACTGATTAAGATTCAACAAAGCTACCATGAAAAGTTTATTATGATCATTGACGAGTGGGATGCCATTTGCAGGGAGTTCCTACGCGACGAAGCTTCAATGACCAAATACACGAATCTCCTCCGACGCTTATTCAAGGGACTACTTTCCGATATGGTTTTCGCCGGAGTCTACATGACAGGTATCTTGCCCATCAAAAAATATGATACGCAGTCGGCACTCAATAACTTCAGACAGTACACCATAATCCAACCTTTTGGAATCGCCCGATACTTTGGTTTCACAAAAGAAGAAGTCCGGAAACTTTGCGAGAAGCACGGAATGGACTTCGATGAGATGGTGAAATGGTACGACGGTTACCAGATAGGCAATGAACCTTCTATGTTCAATCCCAATTCGGTAATGGAAGCACTGGCAGCAGGAGAGTGTGACAGTTTCTGGGCCACCACAGGTTCTTTCGATATGGTCTCCGACTACATTAAGATGAACTACCAAGGGTTGAAAGACGACATCATCAAACTGATTGCCGGAGGAAGGGCAAAAGTCAATGCCTCAAAATTCAGCAACGACATGGCAGAAGTCAAAAGTAGGGATGATGTGCTCACCGTTCTTATCCACCTTGGCTACCTCGCTTACGACAAGAAAAAGAGCGAAGTCTATATTCCCAATAAGGAAGTGGAGATGGAGATGACCAATGCTGTGGAAAACACAGACTGGAACAATATAATCGACATGATACACAATTCTGAGCAATTGGTTGAAGCCACTCTCATGTGCGATACAAATGCTGTGGTACAGGCCATAGACAAGGCTCACGACGAGCACACCAGTATACTCTCCTACAACGATGAGAACTCATTATCATGCGTTATCAGCCTTGCTTACTATTATGCCAAGAACGACTACATTTTCTTCCGAGAGTTGCCTACAGGAAAAGGGTTTGCCGATATCGTGATGCTTCCACGCAAGAATGTGAATCTACCTGCCTTGGTGGTTGAGCTGAAATACGACAAAGATTCAGACACTGCCATCAACCAAATCCACCGCAAGGAATATCCCAGCAAAGTGGCAGAATACACAGGCAACCTCCTCCTCGTGGGCATCAACTACGACAGAACAACAAAGACCCATACGTGCCAAATCGAACACTGGCAGAAATAGGATGGACTGGTAGTTCAACATTTAATGACAGTACGAAAATAATTGGTGTGGGGAGATGTGAACCTTCTTTTCAACAACTATCTAAATTATTTATGGCAACATGGCCTAAAGAAAGGTATTAATTTTAATTTAACTTTTCTGTTTTTTATGAATCACGACACCACTGCAACATACCAGCCAGAATCGGCTGACGAGTTGTTCAAGCAACTTTGTCAGTCATTGCATCTCGCACCCGAATACCAGAAAATGTATCACAAGATGAACAGCGTGATGCAAGAGTGCCTGAACCAACAGACCGCCAACGTACCGCTTAATCTGTGCGGCTCGTTCGCGAAAACCGACTACCTGCTCAAGGAACGCGGAGCAGACGCACAGTTGTCGAAAGCCGTCAACAACACCCGCAACCGACTGCGCAAACACGTATCGCTTGATGATGAGATACTGAGCAAGTACCATCTCACCGACTTTCGCAACCTCTGTCGGTTCATCGCATTTGTATTCAGCTGTGAGATACCGATGGCATGCTCTCGTCTTTTCCCGATGGAAGCCACCGACGAAGAACCCGTAGGACGATTGATGGGTGAGTACATCAGGGTAATCGTTGAATCATGGTCTGCCGAAATCATACAAGTGCTGCCAGAAAACTCCATTGACGGTAAATTCTTACCATTGAGTCTCGATGGTATCAACAAAGGAGAAAGCGGCAAATGGAAGTATCTCACTGAAATCATCAGTGAAGGTTCACAACTAAACATCATCCGCCCACGAATGAGGGAAGGAAAGATTCTGGCAGAACTCATCATCTACGAGCCCGACTACTTGGTGGATGTCACTGCCGTGGCAGGCTGCTTCACCAACTATGCAGAGTCGCATCTTGTGAACTTAATCAAACGCATCACACCATCAGAAACAACTGAAGCCATCGTCCTCGGAAACTTCGCCAGCCAACTGCTCGACGAACAAATCCACAACACCCCCGACAACCTTCCCTCTTATTCTGATAGTGTCAAACAGTTCTTTAAGGACAACGCCATCAGCATGTTGACTACAGAACTGAGCAAAGAGTTTCACGATAATGCCAAGGCGCAAAAAAGCCATATCGCACAGGCGATGAGGGACACTTTACCCAAGAGTGTGACCCATTTCGATATCAATGAGGGAATCGTCGAGCCATCGTTCTTCAGCGAGATGCTCGGTCTGCAGGGACGTATGGACTACATCCAGCACGACCTGCGTGTGCTGATTGAGCAGAAGTCAGGCAAGGGTGGTTTTCCGTACGACCACTTTATCATTCCACGACAAAAGGAAGAACACTACGTCCAACTGCTCCTCTATATGGCAGTGGTACGCTACAACTACCACATCACTTATCTTGAGAACAAACAGGAACTTCATTCATTCCTGCTCTACTCCAAATACGAGCAAAGTCTGCTCGGACTGAGATTCGCTCCCGATCTGCTATTCCGCGCCTTCAAGGTTCGCAACTGTATCGCATGGGCAGACCTCGGCTACACCCAACCCGATGCCTACCGACTGCTCACAACACTCTCGCCAGAAAAGCTCAACATCAAACAGACGAACACCCCGCTATGGAATAGTTTTCAAGTGCCCCAACTTACCCAACTATTGCTGCCACTCCAAAATGCCTCAGAACTGGAATTGGAATACGTGCTGCGCATGCTCACCTTCGTCAGCAACGAGCATGTGTTGGCAAAACTGGGCAACAAGAGTAAGGAAAATTCAGGATTCGCCTCAAAATGGCACGACTCTTTGGAGGAGAAACTGCTTGCCGGCAATATCTATAACAACTTGGAACTGGTCTATCCGACTTCTGAAACCACAGGAAACATCAGCGAAGTGACCTTGCATTTCTCAGACGACGCCGACAACGACATGGCCAACTTCCGAAAAGGCGACATCGTGGTGTTATACCCATACAGCAAGGGCAAGGAACCCGATATCCGCCGCACCATGGTCTATCGTGGCACCATCACACTCATTCAGACCAACACCATCACCATTCGTCTGCGAGCTACACAAACCGACGCAAAAGTGTTCCTGATGCACAGCCATCACCCATGGGCCATAGAACACGACTTCATGGAATCATCATACTCGTCGCTCTACCGCGGTGTCTACGCCTTCCTCAGCACACCAAAAAGCATGCGCGACCTGCTGTTGTTGCAACGTGAACCCACTA
>Ga0310697_10002052_pt1 | contig 22064 bp, 16 predicted proteins | sample 172DNAGHGlowgp2_FD_203883 | JGI IMG/M metagenome (GOLD analysis project Ga0310697, IMG submission 203883) | Sheep rumen microbial communities from Palmerston North, Manawatu-Wanganui, New Zealand - 1728 DNA GHGlow gp2 (v2) (version 2) | ecosystem: Host-associated > Mammals > Digestive system >... | reverse complement strand
AGAAAAAGTTGAAGCAGAAGGAAAGAAATATACACCTGAAGAAATTAGTGCTAAAATCTTGATGAATTTAAAAGAAACTGCTGAAGCATATTTAGGTGGTGAAGTTAGTAAAGCTGTTATTACAGTTCCTGCATACTTCAATGATGCACAAAGACAAGCAACTAAAAATGCTGGTAAAATAGCAGGATTAGAAGTTGAAAGAATTATTAATGAACCAACTGCTGCTGCACTTGCATATGGACTTGATAAACAAGAAAATGCTCACACTGTACTTGTATATGACCTTGGTGGTGGAACATTTGATGTTTCAATATTAGAATTAGGTGATGGAGTATTTGAAGTTAAATCAACAAGTGGAAATAATCGTCTTGGAGGAGATGACTTTGATAATAGAATTATAGATTATATAGTTAGTGAATTTAAGAAAGAAAATGGTGTAGATTTATCAAAAGATAAACTTGCTATGCAAAGACTTAAAGAAGGTGCTGAAAAAGCTAAAAAAGATTTATCAGGAGTTAAAACAACACAAATTAGTTTACCATTTATAACTCAAGGAGAAAATGGACCACTTCATATTGATATGACACTTACTCGTGCTAAATTTGAAGAATTAATTAGTGATTTAGTAGAATCTACAAGAAAACCAGTAAGAGATGCATTAAAAGAAGCAAAATTAAAAGCAAGTGACATTGATAAAGTATTATTAGTAGGTGGATCTACAAGAATACCTTGTGTTCAAGAATTAGTTAAAGAAGAACTTGGAAAAGAACCAAGTAAAGAAGTTAACCCAGATGAAGTAGTTGCTATGGGAGCATCTATTCAAGGTGGAGTTTTAACTGGTGAAGTTAATGATGTAGTACTTTTAGATGTAACACCACTTTCACTAGGAATTGAAACATTAGGAAATGTAATGACTGTATTAATACCAAGAAATACTACAATTCCAACAACTAAATCACAAGTATTTAGTACTGCTGCTGATAATCAACCTGCAGTTGATATTCATATTTTACAAGGTGAAAGACCAATGGCTGCTGACAATAAAACACTTGGTAACTTCCAACTTACAAATATTCCACCAGCACCTAGAGGTGTTCCACAAATTGAAGTATCATTTGATATAGATGCTAATGGTATTGTTAATGTTAAAGCAAAAGATTTAGGAACTAATAAAGAACAAGCAATCACAATTACATCATCAACAAACTTAACAGATGAAGAAATTGATAAGATGATGAAAGAAGCTGAAGCAAATAAAGAAGCAGATAAGAAAAAGAAAGAAGAAGCTGATATTAAGAATGATGCTGAACAAATGGTATTTGCTGCTGAAAAAACATTAAAAGACTTTGGCGATAAAGTTAAAGATGATGAAAAAGAAGAAATTGAAAAACTTGTTAAAAATACAAAAGATGCATTAGAAAAAGATAATTGTGATGACATTAAAACTGCTAGTGAAGAACTTTCTAAGAAAGTAATGGAATTATCTAGTAGAATTTATCAAGAGCAAGCTGCTGAAGCTAGTAAGAATGGATCAACTGAAGAAAATAAAGAAACTACTGAAGATAAAAAAGATAATGTAAAAGATGCTGATTTTGAAGAAAAATAATTAAATAATAAGTAGTGGGACTCTATTTAGAGTCCCTAACTTTAAATAGGAGACAAATATGAATAATAATTGGGATTTAACTAGAATATTTAAAAATGAAAATGAATTTAGAAATACTATAAATGAAGTTAATAAATTATTAGATAAAATAAAAGATTATAAAGGAAAAATACTTGAAAGTGATGAGTCATTACTTGAAGTATTAGAACTTTCAGAAAAAATAGAATTATTAACTGAAAGAGTATATGTATATTCACATCTTGGATATTATGATAATATGGGTGATGTTACATTTCAGTCTTTAAAAGAAGAAAGTTTAAATCTTTTAAATAAAGTAAGTAGTATAACTAGTTTTATTACTCCTGAATTATTATCTTCAAAATATGATAAAGTTAAAGATTATATTTCTAAAAATAAAAAGCTTCAAAAATATAGTTTATCTTTAGAAAAAACATTTAGATATAAAAGTCATGTTTTAAGTGATAAAGAAGAAAAAATATTAAGCGATATGTCAGATGTATTTAGAACTCCTGAAAGTGCATTTGAATCAATTGATAATATTGATATCAAATTAGGCAAAATTAAAGATGAAAATGGAAAATTTATAGAACTTACTAATTCAAACTATAGTGCATTTCTTATGTCTAAAGATAAAAAAGTAAGAAAAAGTGCATTTAATAAAATGTATAAATATTTTGAAAATCATATAAATACACTTAGTTCTTTATATATTGGTAATGTTAAAAATAATATATTTTTATCTAAGACAAGAAAATATAAAAGTGCTTTAGATATGGAATTATTTTCTGATAATGTAAATTTAGATTTATATAAAAAATTAATTGAAGTTACAGATAAAAATACTAAATATTTACGTGAATATTATAAAATTAAAAGTAAACATTTAGGATATAAAATGCATATGTATGATTTATATGTAAATTCTAGTGTTATGCCAAGTAAAAAGATTTCTTATAATGAAGGAGTTAATATTGTTAATGAAGCATTAAAACCACTTGGATCAGACTATTTAAATAAATTTAATTATTTACTTAGTAATGGTGTTGTAGATGTTTATCCAAAAGATAAAAAAAGAAGTGGTGCTTATGAATGGGGTACTTATGGAATACTTCCTTATGTATCATTAAATTATGAAAATAATATTGATTCAGTAAGTACACTAGCACATGAGATGGGTCATGCAATGCATAGTTATTTAAGTGATTCAAATCAAGAATATTTATATTCTAGATATCCTATATTTTTAGCTGAAATAGCATCAACTGTAAATGAAATATTATTAAGCGAATATTTGCTTAGTAAATGCAAAACAAAAGAAGAAAAAGAATATTATTTAATAGAGTTTTTAGATAAATTTAAAGCAACTGTTTATAGACAAGTTATGTTTGCAGAATTTGAATATATCATTCATAGTAAGTGTGAAAATGAAGAAGCATTAACAATGGAATTATTATGTGATGAATATTTAAAGTTAAATAAAAAGCATTTTAGTCCTGTTATAAAAGTAGATGATTCAATAAAATATGAATGGGCAAGAATTCCACATTTTTATAATTCATTTTATGTTTATAAATATGCAACTGGTTTTATTAGTGCTTTAATAATTGTGGATAACTTGTTAAATGACAGAAATTTTAAAGATAAATATATTAAGTTCTTGAGTAGTGGAGATATTATGTATCCACTAGATTTATTAAAAACAATAGATATTGATCTAACAGATGAAAAAACATTAAATAGAGCATTTGCTATATTTAATGAAAAAGTAAATAAACTAAAAGAACTAGAAAAGGATGAGTAGTGATATGGCAAAAAGAGATTATTATGAAGTTTTAGGTGTTTCAAAAGATGCAACTGAAGATGAAATAAAAAGTGCATTTAGAAAAAAAGCTAAAGAATTTCATCCAGATATAAATAAAAGTCCTGATGCACCTGAAAAATTTAAGGAAGCACAAGAAGCTTATGCATGTCTTTCAGATAAAGATAATAGAGCTAAATATGATAAATATGGTCATGCAGCATTTGAAAATCCATATGGAAATGCTGCTGGAAATGGAACAGGTGGTTTCTATTACTCAGGCAATCCATTTGGAGACTTTGATTTTAGTGATATATTTGATGAAATATTTGGCGGAGGATATAGTTCATTTACTGGAAGAGGTAGAAGCAGTGGCACTCGTGCACAAAAAGGTGCAGATACACTTTATGGAATTCAAATTGATTTTATGGATGCAGTTCATGGTTGCAAAAAAGATGTTGATGTAGAGTACTATGAAAACTGTGATGAATGTGATGGTAAAGGTGGAATAGGAGAAACTACATGTCCAGAATGTGATGGAAAAGGTTATGTAGTAAAGCAAGTAAGTACGATAATTGGATCAATTCAATCAAAATCAACATGTTCACATTGTCATGGTACTGGAAAAACATATAAATCAAGTTGTTCTAAATGTAGAGGTAATGGAAAAGTAAAAGTAAAAAAAGAAATAACTATAGATATACCAGCAGGTATTGAAAATGGTGAACAACTTCGTCTTGCTGGTAAAGGTGGAGCTGGAGTAAATGGTGGGCCTAATGGGGATTTATATATTGAAGTTAGAATTAAACCACATGAATATTATCAAAGAAAAGGAAATGATATTTATTTAGAAGTTCCAGTAACTATAACAGATTTATGTTTAGGATGCAAAAAAACAATTAAAACTATGGATGGAAGTGTTGAATTAAAAATTAAAGATGGAAGTCAACCTGGGGATATTCTTAGAATTAAAGGAAAAGGTATTGATAATCCTGACTCATGGTCTAAAGGTGATTTCTATTGTATATTAAAATTAATAATTCCAACAAGTCTTTCTAGAAATCAAAAGAAAATACTTGAAGAGTTATCTGAAACAGATTTAGATGATTCAAAAGAATTTAAAAAATTTTATGAATTAAATAAATAAAGGCTAAAAAATTAGCATAAAATTAAAAATAGGGGTTGACAAAAGATAGACAATATTGTAGAATTATACCCGTGAAGTGACCAAAGACAGTAAGTGCAAAATTAAATCTTACCGAGGAAACAATAAATAACTAGATTTTTATAGTTTCCTTGTCATGAGGAAACTTTTTAAATATACGAAAGGAGACTGTATGGCAAGTAAAAAGATTCTTGAACAAAAACAAGGCGTTGTAAAAGAAATAACTGAAAAACTTGAAAATGCTAAAACATTCTTGTTATTAAATTATCAAGGTTTAACAGTTTCTGAATTTGCAGAGCTAAGAAGAAGTTTAAGACAAGTTAATTCTGATGTAAAAATTTATAAAAATACTCTTATGAATTTAGCGCTAAAAGATAAGAATATTGAATTAAGTGATTACATGGAAGGACCAAATGCTTATCTTTTTGCAGATTCAATTATTGAACCAATAAAAGTAGTTAGTAAGTTTGCTAAAGATCATCCTGCTTTAGAAGTTAGAGTTGGATATATTGATAATGAAGTTGCTGATAAGAAAGTAATTTCAGAATATGCAACTATTCCAAGTATGGAAGGATTACTTACTATGTTTGCTGGTGGCTTAATTGAACATGTAAGAAATTTAAGTATCGGATTAAATCTATATGCTGAAAAATTAGAAAAGGGAGGAGAAAATTAATATGGCAAAGATTGAAAACAAAGATATTATTGAAGCTTTAAAAGAAAAAACTATTCTTGAAGTTAAAGAATTAGTTGATATGATGAAAGAGGAATTTGGAGTAGATCCATCTGCAGTTGCAGTTGCTGCTGCTCCTGCTGCTGAAGCTGCTGAAGAAGATGCAGGAAGCGGAGTTAAAACTGTAGTTCTAAAAGAAGCTGGAGCTCAAAAATTACAAGTTATTAAAGTAATTAGAGAAGCTACTGGACTTGGACTTAAAGAAGCTAAAGATATCGCAGATGCTGGTGGAAATGTTAAAGAAGGAATTCCTGCTAGTGAAGCTGAAGAATTAAAAGCTAAATTAGAAGAAGCTGGCGCTACTGTAGAATTAGCATAAGTAAGGTAAGCCTTAATAAAAGGCTTTTTGCCTTATAAAAGAGAATAAAAAAATAAAGAGGGGAAAGGAGAATTATATGAGTCATTATTTTGAAAATGATACTGATTTAAAAAGTAACATTAGAGAGTTAAAGTACGCATATAATTCTTCTTTTTTTACATTCTTAAGCGATAATGGTGTATTTAGTAAGAAAAATATTGATTATGGAAGTCGTTTATTATTAGAAACATATCTTAAGGAAAATAAAACGAATGTTAAACTTTTAGATATAGGGTGTGGTTATGGTTTTTTAGGAATAGTAATAAGCGTTGTTACTGATTCTTATGTAGATATGGTTGATGTTAATAAAAGAGCTGTTCATTTAACAAAAAGAAACATTAAAAAATATGAAAGTTTTAAAGGAAATGCATTTGTAAGTGATGCATATAGTGAAGTTAAAGATAAATATGATGTTATAATTACTAATCCACCAATAAGAGTAGGAAAAGAAAAACTATTAGAAATATTACTTGGCTCTTTTGAACATTTATATAGTGATGGAACATTATATTTTGTAATACGTAAAAATCAGGGAGCATTATCAATTAAGAAAATATTAGAAGAAAACAAAAAAGTAGAAGTAATAAATAAAGATAAAGGATACTTTATATTTAAAGTAAAAAATAATTAAAAATATGTTGACATGTTTACAAACACTATGGTAAAATTATAAATTGCAATACATTTGTTTTATTTTAAAAATTTGTGTTCTTTAAAAATTTAGAATTGGGGTGAAAAAGTGGCATACAAAACTGTAAAATTTGGTGACCATAGAGAAAGAAGAAGTTTCTCAACAAAGTATAGTACATTAGAATTATCTAATTTACTTGAAGTACAAAAAGATTCATTTGATTTATTTTTAAAGGAAGGAATTAAGGAAGTATTTGAAGATATTTTCCCAGTAGAAAGTTTTTCAGGTTCTTTATCACTAGAATTTGGTGATTATTATTTTGATGCACCAAAATATACTGTGAAAGAAAGCCGTGAAAGAAAAGTTACATATTCTGCTCCTTTAAAGGTTAAAGCAAGATTATTTATTAATGAAACTGGTGAAGTTAAAGAACAAGAAGTATTTTTAGGTGATATGCCTTTAATGACTGATACAGCATCATTTATAATTAATGGAGCTGAAAGAGTTATTAACTCTCAACTTGTAATGGGACCATCTTGTTATTATAAAAATGAAGTTGATAAGACTGGTAGAAATATTATTACAAGTGAAGTTAGACCTAATAAAGGAACTTGGCTTGAATATGAACTTGATGCTAGAGGCATTTTATATGTAAGAATTGATAGAACTCGTAAAGTTCCAGTTACTACATTACTAAGAGCATTAGGACTTTCTTCAAATGAAGATATTTATGCTGTATTTGGTAAAGATGAATACTTAGAAAATACTGTTTTAAAAGATTCAACTAAAAATACAGATGAAGCACTAATTGAAATTTATGAAAAATTAAGACCAGGTGAACCAGCTACATTAGATTCAGCTAAAAACCAATTAATTGTAAGATTCTTTGATAAATTTAGATATGATTTATGTAAAGTTGGAAGATATAAATTCAATAAGAAATTAAATGTTATTGATAGACTAATAAACGCAAAAATTGCACAAGATATTGTTGTTGACGGTGAAACTATAGTTAAAAAAGGTACATTAATAACTAAAGATATATTAGAAACTTTAAAACCAATATTTGCAAATGGTTATGGTGTTAAAGAAGTTAAAATAAATGAAGAACTTGATACATATAATAAAATTCAAGAAGTTTTAGTATATGCTAATGATGATTCTAAAAAAGTTATTAAAGTTATAGGAAATGATCAATCTATTGAAACTAGAAGATTAACTATTTCTGATGTTTATGCATCTTTATCATATTATATTTGCTTATTATATGGTGTTGGTAAATTTGATGAGATAGATCATTTAGGAAATAGACGTGTAAGACAAGTAGGAGAACTTATTCAAAATCAATTTAGAATTGGTATTGCAAGAATGGAAAGACAAATAAGAGATAAAATGTCTACACAAGATATAGATACAGTTACTCCTAAATCACTAATTAATATAAGACCAGTTACTGCTGCTTTAAAAGAATTCTTTGGTAGTAGTCAACTTTCAAAATTCATGGATCAAATAAATCCACTTGCTGAGTTGAATGATAAACGTAGACTTAGTGCTTTAGGTCCAGGTGGACTTTCAAGAGATAGAGCTGGTATGGAAGTTCGTGACGTTAACCCTTCACACTATGGTAGAATTTGTCCAATTGAAACACCAGAAGGACAAAACATTGGACTTATTACATCACTTTCTAGTTATGCTAGAGTTAATGAATATGGATTTATTATGACTCCATATAGAAAAGTAGTAGATAGTAGAATTACTGATGAAATAGTATATATGACTGCTGATGAAGAAGAAGATTATTATATTAGTCAAGCTACTATTAATGCTGATAAAAAGGGTAATATTCTTGATGATAATGTACCAGTTAGATTTAATAAAGATAATTTAATTGTACCTAAAGAAAAAGTAGATTATATAGATGTTTCACCATCTCAAATAGTATCTGTTACAACAAGTATGATTCCATTTATGGAACATGATGATGCTAACCGTACTTTGATGGGTGCAAACATGCAAAGACAAGCAGTACCACTAATGATTACTGAAGCTCCAATTGTTGGAACTGGAGTTGAAGCTGCAATAGCAAGAGATTCTGGATGTTCAGTAGTATGTGATATTGATGGTGTTGTTGAATACGTTGATGCTAAAAAGATTATTGTAAAGGGTGAAACAGAAAAACACACTTATGAACTTATTAGTTATCAAAGAAGTAACGCAGAAACTTGTTATAATCAAAGACCAATTGTTAAAAAAGGTGAACAAGTACATAAAGGTGAAATTATTGCCGATGGACCTTCAACTGATAAAGGTGAAATAGCACTAGGTAAAAACTTAGTAGTAGCATTTATGACTTATAATGGTTATAACTATGAAGATGCTGTTATATTAAATGAAAGAATAGTAAGAGATGATGTACTAACATCAGTACACATTGAAATGAAAGAAATAGAATGTAGAGATACAAAATTAGGACCAGAAGAATTTACTAGAGATATACCAAATATAAGTGAAGATGCAAGAAAGAACTTAGATGAAAATGGTATTGTAAGAATTGGTACTGAAGTTAAAGAAAATGATATTTTAGTTGGAAAAGTTACTCCAAAAGGAATGCAAGAACTTTCTTCAGAAGAAAAATTATTACATGCTATATTTGGTGAAAAGACAAGAGAAGTTAGAGATACATCACTTCGTGTATCACATGGATGTGCAGGTATTGTACATGATGTACAAATATTTACAAAAGAAAATTCTGATGAACTTCCAGCAGGTGTATCTAAAATTGTTAGAGTTTACATAGTTAAGAAGAGAAAAATTCAAGTTGGAGATAAAATGGCAGGACGTCATGGTAACAAAGGTGTTTGTTCATTAATATTACCAAGTGAAGATATGCCATACTTACCAGATGGTACTCCAGTTGATGTAATCTTAAATCCACTAGGTGTTCCATCTCGTATGAATTTAGGACAAATTTTAGAATTACACTTAGGTTGGGCTGGTAAAAAATTAGGTGTTCATTATGCTACACCAATATTTAATAGCGCAACTGAAGAAGACATAAGAGAAGAAGTTAAAGAAGCAGGAATTGATGATGATTTCAAGACTTGGGTATACGATGGAAAAACTGGAGAAAGATTTGATAAGAGAGTTTCAGTTGGTGTCATGTACATGATAAGACTTGTTCATATGGTTGATGATAAAATTCATGCTCGTGCAACTGGACCATATAGTTTAGTAACACAACAACCATTAGGTGGTAAAGCACAATTTGGTGGTCAAAGATTCGGAGAAATGGAAGTTTGGGCATTATATGCATATGGTGCTGCTCATATATTACAAGAAGTTCTAACTGTTAAATCAGATGATGTAGTAGGAAGAGTTAGAGTATATGAAGCACTTGTTAAAGGAAAACCAGTTCCAAGTGCAGGAATTCCAGAAAGCTTTAGAGTATTAATTAAAGAATTCCAAGCATTAGGCTTAGATATTCAAATCATTGGTAAGAATGGTGAACTTAAAGATGTTAAACAATTAGAAAAAGAAGAAGATAAAGATGACACACCAGTTTCAATTGAAGAAATTGGAAGAAATGAACCTGATGAAGATGAAAGCAAATATGAAGATGTACAACCTGAAGATGATGAAGATGAATTTGAAGATGAAGATTTAGAACCTGATGAAGATGATTTAGATTATGAAGAAGAATATGGACTTGATGATTTTAGTGAAGATGATTATGAAAGGGGTGAAGAATAATGGAAGTTAATGAATTTGAAGGAATTCGTATTGGTATCGCATCACCTGAGAAAATAAGAGAATGGTCTTATGGTGAAGTAAAGAAACCTGAAACTATCAATTATAGAACTTTAAACCCTGAAAGAGATGGACTTTTCTGTGAAAAGATATTTGGTCCAACTAAAGACTTTGAATGTACTTGTAAAAAGTATAAAAGATTAAGATATAAAAATGTTATTTGTGATAGATGTGGTGTTGAAGTAACACGTGCTAAAGTGCGTAGAGAAAGAATGGGACATATTGAACTTGCTAGTCCCGTAAGTCACATTTGGTATGCAAAAGGTGTACCTCCAAAAATTGGACTTGTTTTAGATATTTCACCTCGTGAACTTGAAGAAGTATTATATTTTGTAAGCTATATAGTATTAGATCCAGGAATTGCACCTCTTGCTAAAAAGCAAACATTATCTGACAAAGAATACAGAGCATATTATGAAAAATATGGTGATGAATTTAGAGTTGGAATGGGTGCTGAAGCAATTAAAGAATTATTGCAAGAAGTTGATCTTGAAAAAGAAGTGGATGCACTTAAAAAAGAAGTAGAAAAAGCACAAGGTCAAAAGAAATTAAGATTAGTTAAAAGATTAGATTGCTTAAATGCATTCTTAGAAAGTGGTAATAGACCAGAATGGATGATTTTAGATGTTCTTCCTGTAATACCACCAGATCTAAGACCAATGATTCAACTTCCAGGAGGAAGATTCGCAACATCTGATTTAAATGATTTATATAGAAGAATTATTAATAGAAATAATCGTCTTAAAAAATTATTAGAATTAGAAGCACCAACAATCATTGTTCAAAATGAAAAACGTATGCTTCAAGAAGCAGTAGATGCTTTAATTGATAATGGAAGACGTGGAAGAAGTGTTTCTGGTGTAGGAAATAGACCACTTAAATCACTATCTTCAATGTTAAAAGGAAAACAAGGTAGATTTAGACAAAACTTATTAGGTAAGAGAGTTGACTATTCAGGTCGTTCTGTTATCGTAGTTGGACCAAGTCTTAAAATGTATCAATGTGGTGTACCAAAAGATATGGCTTTAGAATTATTTAAACCATATGTTATGCAACAATTAGTTGAACGTGGTATTGCACATAATATAAAAGCCGCTAAAAAGATTATAGATAATCAAGATGAAAGAGTTTGGGATGTAGTAGAAGATGTTATTCGTGAACATCCAGTACTTCTAAACCGTGCTCCAACACTACATAGACTTTCAATTCAAGCATTTGAACCAGTTTTAGTAAGTGGAAAAGCATTAAGACTTCACCCTCTAGTTTGTGGTGGATTCAACGCAGACTTCGATGGTGACCAGATGGCTATACATATTCCAATTAGTGAAGAAGCTCAAGCAGAAGCGAGACTATTAATGCTAGGTGCTAATAACATTCTAGATCCTAAAGATGGAAAACCAATTGTTACTCCTTCACAAGATATGGTTTTAGGTAACTATTATTTAACATTAGAGTTACCTGGTGAACCAAATGAAGGAAAAGCATACAAAGATCCAAATGAAGCATTAATGGCTTATGAAAGAAGAGATATTACATTACATACAAGAATATGTATCCCAACATATGCATTTAAACATAAAGTATGGACTGAAGAACAAAAAGGTAAATACTTAGTAACAACTGCTGGAAAAATAATATTTAATGAAATATTCCCAGACACATATCCATATATGTGTGAAGGAAGTAAAGAAAATATTGAAGTTATGACTCCAGATAAATTCTTTATTGAAAAAGGTAAAAACTTACCTGAAGAAGTTGCTAAAATGCCTTTAATTCCTGCTTTAGTTAAAAAAGATTTAGGAAAAATAATAGCTCAAATCTTTAAGAGATATAAAACTACTGAAACATCTATATTCCTAGATAAATTAAAAGATTTAGGTTTTAAATATAGTACTAAATCAGGTATAACTATTTCTCTTTCAGATATTCCAATTAACCATGAAAAAGATAAGTTAATTGCTGAAACAAATGAAACAATTGAAAAAATTAATAAACAATTTAAACGTGGTCTTATAACTGATGAAGAAAGACATAATAAAGTAATTAAGTTATGGACTGATGTTACAAACAACGTACAAGGAAGACTTGGAGAAATCTTAAAAGAAGATGTTGAAAATCCACTTTCAATGATTATAAATTCTGGAGCCAGAGGTTCTGCTAACCAATTAGGACAACTTGCTGGTATGCGTGGAATTATGGCAAAACCAGATGGTGGACAGGTAGAAATTCCAATTTTAGCATCATTCCGTGAAGGACTTGATGTTCAAGAATTCTTCTTATCAACACACGGTTCAAGAAAAGGTACAGCCGATACAGCTTTAAAAACTGCAGATGCTGGTTACTTAACAAGACGTTTAGTTGATGTTGTTCAAGATATAATTGTTAAAGAAGAAGATTGTGGAACTATTCAAGGACTTGAAGTTTCTGCATTTACTGATGAAAAGAGTGGTGCAGTAATTGAATCATTCAGAGATAGAATAGTAGGACGTTATTCAAATCAAAAAGTATTACATCCTGAAACTAAAGAAATTTTAGTAGACAAAGGTGCATTAATTACTGAAAGAATTGCTGATAAGATAGTAAATGCTGGCATTACTAAAATGGAAATTAGAAGTGTACTTACATGTAAATGTGCTACTGGCGTATGTCAAAAATGTTATGGACTTAACCTTGCAACTGGAAATGTTGTAGAAGTTGGTGAAGCAACTGGTATTATGGCTGCTCAATCAATCGGTGAACCAGGTACACAACTTACAATGCGTACATTCCATACAGGTGGTGTTGCATCAGCTGCTGATATCACTCAAGGTCTTCCAAGAGTTGAAGAACTATTTGAAGCAAGAATTCCAAAAGCAAAAGCAACAATTGCTGAAATTAATGGAAAAATTACTAAAATTGCTGATGATAAAAATGGTAGATTTAAAATATATATTACAAATGATTTAGAAACTAGAGAACATATAACTCAATATAATGCTAAATTAAGAGTTGAAAAAGGTGATGAAGTAGTAGCAGGTACTGCTTTAACTGAAGGAAGTATTTCTCCAAAAGAATTACTTGCTGTTACAGATCCTACAACTGTTGAAGAATATATATTAAAAGAAATACAAAAAGTATATAAATCTCAAGGTGTTGACGTTAGCGATAAACATGTAGAAACAGTAGTTAGAAGAATGATTACTAAGATAAGAATTGTTGATCCAGGAGATACAAGTTTAATTGAAGGACTTACAGTTCCATTAAGAGAATTTGCTGAAGTTAATAAACCTGTAATTCTTGCTGGTGGTGTTCCTGCTACTGGAAAACCTATAATGTTAGGTATTACAAAAGCATCTTTAGAAACAGATTCATTCTTATCTGCTGCATCATTCCAAGAAACAACAAGAATCTTAACTGATGCTGCAACTCGTGGTAAAGTAGATATGTTAAATGGTTTAAAAGAAAATGTTATTCTTGGTAAACTAATACCTGCTGGTACTGGAGCAAAACAATATAATAATATAGAAGTTATGCTTAAAAATGAGTTACTAGATGATGATGCTGCTGAGGTTTTAGAAGAAAAGTTTTTAACTGATGATAAAAATGAAGAAACAGTAGAAGCTATGGCTGAATAAGAAAATGGTGAAATATCCATTTTCTTTATTTATGTAAAGTAAAAATGTAAATCACTGTAAAACGTCTTGAATTATATTCTATACTATTTTAAAATATATTACGGAAAGAGAGAGATAATAATGGAAGATAATAATGAAAATAAGAATAGTAAAGGTTTATTAATATTAATAGTAGTGTTTAGTTTAATAGTACTAGGACTAGGTGGATGGATGATTTATGATAAGATGACTAGTGGTAAAGAAGAACCTAAGCAAGAAGAAAAGGATAATAAAAAAAATAATAATGATACTGGAGAAAAGCAGGAAGAAACGAATAACGGCAATTATGGTGAAGAATATGATGGTATAATTGGAATTATAATGAGAGATTATCATCCTTTTAATAATGTAAAATTTGATAATAAAATGTTAGATGCAGGAGAATTTAAAATAGAAGTAAAGAAAAATGAAATAGTATTTACGTATCCAAGTTATGTAGATGGAGGCGAAGACTATTCGCAAAAAAAGAAAAGTATTAAAGTGAATGAACTAGTAAATGCTGTAATGGCATGTGATTGTAGTGGTTGTAATTCAATTTTATATATAAATTCCAAAAATGAATTATATAAAATAGATTTGCATGATGAATTTAAGGCAAATAAAATTGGAGATAATTATACTGGAATCACTTATAATGATAAAGCATATACAAATCCTGACACTTGTGATTCTGAAGATTTTATTTTGAAAAATAGTAATGGTGAATTATTTATTTATAATGATTATGATGGGATTATACCAATTAAAAATGTTGAAAGAACTTTTGTAGGACTTGCTGGCAATGAGTATGAAGATGAACAAGGTTTTTTACACGGCGATTTATGGGAAAAATTGATATTTATTGTCAATGAAAACACAAAGGTTGATGAATATTTTCTAACTGATGAAAAAGAGAAAATTTATGCAAAGGTAGTAATAAATAATGATAATGCTATATATGTAATTGATGAAAAGAATGTGATATATATTTATGATGATTATAAAAATACCCTAATAGGTAAAAAATATAAAAATGTAAAAGTTGAATCGTATAAAATAAATGACAATAATATAGAAATTATATATTCTGATAATACAAAAGATAAATTTACTGGTGAAATGTATGATAGACAAGATTTAATAAAATAATAGGAATATTTTCTATTATTTTTAAATGGTATTAAAGTTCAAATGTTGATATATGATAGTTGTTATAAATTATCAAAATAAATAATGGTTGAAATATCCATTTTTTTGTATATATTATTTTTAAAAAATATATGTTAAAATATTAATGTACAAGGAGATGATAATATGTTTGAAGGATTAAGTGAAAGACTACAAAAAGTTGTAAGTAATATTAAATCAAAAGGTGTTATAAATGAAGATAACATCAGTGATATAGTACGTGAAATTAGACTTTGTTTATTAGAAGCAGATGTTAATGTTAAAATAGTACGTGAATTTATTGATTCAGTTAAAGAAAAAGCATTAGGCGAAGAAGTAAGAAAGAGTATTAAACCAGGTGATATGTTTGTTAAAATCTTAAAAGATGAACTTGTTTCATTACTTGGTGGAGATAAAGAACCTTTAGTTTTAGATAAAAAGCCAACTATAGTTATGGTTGTTGGTCTTCAAGGTGGAGGTAAAACAACAACCATAGGTAAAATAGGTAATATGGTTCGTAAAAAGCATAATAAGAAACCTATGTTTATCGCATGCGATGTTTATAGACCTGCTGCGATTGATCAATTAAAGAGTATTGGAAAACAACTTAATATTGAAGTTTATGAAGAAGGAAAAGGTAATCCTGTAGAAATATCAAAACGTGGTATTGAATATGCTAAAAGTAAAGGCTATGATTACATATTAATAGATACAGCAGGACGTCTTCAAATTGATGAAGCACTTATGGATGAGTTAGTTTCAATTGAAAGTGAAGTTAAACCAAATGAAGAACTTTTAGTAATAGATGCAATGATGGGACAAGATGCAATTAACGTAATAACTGGATTTAATGATAAATTAAAACTTACTGGTTGTGTTCTTACTAAAATGGATGGAGATACTAAAGGTGGAGTAGCTTTATCTTTAAGACATCTTACAAATATACCAATTAAATTAATAGGTGATTCTGAAAAATTAGATGGTCTTAGTGAATTTTATCCTGAACGTATTGCGAATAGAATTTTAGGAGAAGGGGATCTTCTTTCGATAATTGAAAAAACTGAAGCAGAACTTGATCAAGATGAAATGATGAATACTGCTAAAAAAATGCAAAAAGGTAAATTTGATTTAGATGATTTTTTAAAGACAAGTGCTCAAATAAAGAAACTAGGTCCACTTGAAAACTTACTTAAGTTATTACCGGGAGCATCAAAGATGGGGCTTAATAATGTTCAAATAGATCCTAAAGTAATGGCAAGAACAGAGGCAATTATACAGTCAATGACACCTTATGAAAGACGTAATCCTGATATTATAAAGTCCAGCAGGAAAATAAGAATTGCTAAGGGATGTGGACAAAAAGTAGAAGATGTAAATCGTTTATTAAACCAGTTTGAACAAATGAAAAAAATGATGAAACAAATGAATGGAAAGTTTAAATTTTAAACTTTTCTTTTTTTGCCTAAACAATTCTTTTTCATATACATAAAATAATTATGAAAAGGAGTTGTTATAATGAGTAATGGAATGTATCAAGGATATAGTGTTGAAGGTAGTGCAGAATTAAAGGTTACTCCAGATAAAACTGAAAGTTATGAAAGTGTATCTTGTGGATGTCCAACTATGAGTGGTATGGTTTGTCCTCCAGTCTATGAATGCCCACAAGAAAGATGTATTCATAGACAAATAGTTCATGAAGTACCACATGTATGTCCAGTGAACACAAGAATAATTAATCATCATATATATAGACATACATATAGTCCATGTTATACATGTACTGAAGAAAATGAAGTATGTAATGTAACTGATAATTGTCCTTGTAAATTTATGTAATTTAAGCAAATACAAGTTATTTGCTTTTTACTTGTAAAAATAATATAATAATCATAAGAAGGTGAGTTTATGGTTGATGAAGATAGTAAATTTATTAAAGCACAATTTCATTCATTTTATAAGAATTATCAATTTTATGGAAATAATTTATTAAATCCAGAATATAGTAAAGCTCTTAATTTTACTAATTTAATGTATGATAAATATAGAGATTTATATTTTGAAGTATTAAATGATGACAATGTTTTACAAGAACAAGTAACTAGTAGATTATTTAAAAAGGTTAATAATGAAAATGATTTAGTGTATAAATATTTAAATAAAGAAACTGGATTATATTTATTTGTAATAAAAAGTGATTTAAAACAGGAAATAGATTTAAGAACTATGATTAATTTGGTATTTAGTATTAAGTATGCAATTAATGTAGAAAAGTTTTTTAAATATTATGAAATCATCAATAATAAGGATGATGAATTAATTAATAAATCACAAGAATTAATGCTTAAAAAAGGAATTAAATTTACAAAAGATTAAATGTAATTGTAAAATATTATTACAATTGCTACTTTAAATATTTAAAATATGATATATTTAGTATGGTGGTAATATGATAGAAGAAAATAAGGAACAAAGAAAGTTTAAAGATACTATTTTTGGTATATGTTTAATAGCGTTATTAATATTGATTGTCGGCTCACTTTGTACAATTCCGATTGGTATTGTAGGCTTTTTTATTAAAAGCAAAGAAATTAGTTTTATACTTGAATACTTATCAACTATAGGTACTTTTATTGGGGTAATTGTTTATTTAAAAATATCAAAAGAAAATGATATATTGAAAAAATTATCTATTAATAATAATAAATTTTCATTAGGAACATTAATAGGTTTGTTAATAGGGTTTTTCTTAAATGTTTTATGCGTTTATATGGCATACAAAAATGGTAATTTATCATTGTCATATATAGGTGCGAGTATTCCTTTATTAATATTTGCATTTGTTTCTGTTTGGATTCAATCAACATCAGAAGAATTACTATGTAGGCTATTTATTTATGAAAAACTAAAAAAATATTATAAGTCCCCATTAATTTGGATAATAGTTAATAGTGCATTTTTTGGTATATTACACATTTTTAATCCTGGAGTAACACTATTATCAATAATTAATATAATTATATTTGGTTTATTAATGTCCTGTTTAATTTATTTCTTTGATAATATATGGGTGGTTTCAGCTATTCATACAGCTTGGAATTTCTCTCAAAATATCATATTTGGACTTCCAAATAGTGGAATTAAATCCGAATTTTCAATATATAAATTGATAAGTTCTAGTGATAGTTTTTATTACAATGTTAATTTTGGTGTAGAGGGAACTTTATTTACTATAATAATTCTTTGCATAACAACTATTATTATTTGCTTATTAGGTATATATAAAAAGAATAGGAAAGTTAAAAATTAGAGATTACACTAAGTAATCTTTTCTTTTTGTTATTAATTTGTTAAAATTAAAAAGGGTGATATAGAATGATTAATATTGTATTATTTGAACCTGAAATTCCTGAAAATACTGGTAATATTATGAGAACTTGTGTAGCTACAAATGCACATTTACATTTAATAAAACCACTTGGTTTTAGTTTAGAAGAAAAATACATTAGAAGAGCAGGAGTAAATTATATAGATAAATGTATTTATACAGTATATGAAAATATAGATGAATTTTTTTCTAAAAATGAAGGAGAATACTATTTTTTTACAAGATATGGGCATAAACCACATAGTAGTTTTGATTTAAGCGATAAAAATAAAAATTATTATTTCTTTTTTGGAAAAGAAAGTACAGGAATACCTCCAAAAATATTAAAACCTTATATAGATAGATGTGCAAGAATTCCAATGACAGATAATGTAAGAGCACTTAATCTTTCAAATACAGTAGCAATAGTGACATATGAAGCATTAAGACAACAAGGTTATCCTAATCTTTTATTTGATGAACCACATAAAAGTAAATATTTTATTGAAGAGGCGTGAGTAGATTATGGCAATAACTAAAACAAATTTTATTGAATTTACTAGATGTAGAAGATATCCTGCACTTGAAAATTTAAGACAAGATAAACTTGATTCTAAAATGACTATTGAAGAATATAAAAAAGAAGAAGAAAGTTTAGAAAAAAGAGAACTACTTGATAATATGTTTGAAATGAATGATGAAGGAACTGATACTGATTTAACATTTAAAGAAGATATTCAACTAAATGCAATGATGAAATATTATAAAGAAGTTGAAATCGAAGCTGCTAGAGTAGCGCAAAAATTATTTACTGGAACATTCACATTTTCAGAGCAAACATATAATCAAGAATCATTTGATTTTGTTCATAATGGTATTAGATATTTATGTTATACTGATATTTATAATGAAAACGATGACGAAATTAATATAATAGAAGTAAAAGCAACAACTAGTAAAAAATATATAGAAGATTTAAAATATGGTAAAATTAAAGGCGAAAAGCATTCAATGTTTGAACGTGATTATGATGGAATTTATAAGCTTAATAAACCCAATATAAGTGAAGATGAAAAAGTTATTGAATCATTTAATAAAAAATATTTAAAAATGTTTGATAGATTTTCTGATCCAGGTAAATACGTATTAGATATAGCAGTTCAACGTTATATTATAGAGCATGATCTTAAAGCACATAATATAAATAAAAAAGTAAACTATTATTTAGCAGTATTAAATCATAAATATATATATGATGGATATAGAGTTGGTAAAAAACGTGTTTATAGAGAAATAGATGGTGAAGAAATTGTTAATTTCTTTGATATGAATGAAATTACAGAGCAGTACCAAAATATTATTAAAGATATGATAGATAGACTTGAAGAAAACATATATAATCCTGATTTAAGTTTTTGTGGTGTGGGTAAATATTGTGCATATAAAAAAACAAATCAATGTAAATATAAAGATATATGCTTTAAGAATGTTCCAGCTTATAATGCATCCTTTAATTATATTGGATTTAGTGATTCTACAGGATTTACAAGTGATAAATTAAATAAATTTGATTTAATAAATCAAGGATATTATAAATTAGATGACATACCAATCGAATGGATTAAAGATAAACCAAATATGATGATTGAAAGAGATTGTTATGATAATGATAAAATATATGTTGATAAAGAAAAAATACTTGCTTTTTTAAATTCAATTGAATATCCAATATATCATTTAGATTTTGAGAGTTTACCTTGTCCAATGCCAAGATTTAGAGGCGAAAAACCATATACACAATCTTGTTTTGAATTTAGTTTACATATAGAACGTGAACCTGGAGTATGTGATAATGATAAAGATAATTTTGTTTTTCTTGCAGAAACATTAGAAGATGAAAGAGAACAAATGGTTAAAGAAATAGTAAATAGAATTGATCCTAATAAAGGAACAATGCTTGCACAAAATGTTACATTTGAAAGAAGTAGACTTAAAGAACTTGCAGTTATATTTCCTGAATATAGAGAACATTTACTTAAAATAGTTGAGAATTCAACAGATTTACTATATGGAATTAAAACATATCAAAAATTATATGAAGAACTTGGATTTGACGCGGAAAGATGTAAACTTGTAAACTTTTATAATAAAAAACAATCTGGAAGTTATTCTATTAAAAAAACATTGCCAGTTTTATCAGATTTAAGTTATGCAAACTTAGAAGTTAAAAATGGTACTGAAGCTCTTGTTACTTATTCTTTATATGATACAATGAACGAATTTGATTTAAATAAAGCAAAAAAAGCATTAAGAGTTTATTGTAAACAAGATACTTGGGCAATGGTAGTTATTTTAGAGTCTTTAAGGAAATTGTGTAAATAAGTTGTCAAAAATATGTACATTTTGTTGTATACTTTTTCTAATTTAGTTATATTATTATTGTAGAGAGAGGTGGATTTAAAATGATATATCCTTCAATAGACAAACTATTAAATATAGTAGACTCTAAATATAAACTAGTTCATATTGCAGCTGATAGGGCAAAAGTTATGAAAGAACATAAACATTTTCAAATGAGTGAAGATGAATATGTTTCTAAAAAAGAAATAGGAAGAGCACTTGAAGAAGTTGAAAGAGGATTAATAGTAGTTAAAGAAAATTAATAGTACATAAAATTTGTACTATTTTTTTTTGCTTTATTATGTTATACTTTATATTAGAGGATAGTAGGTGTGATATGTTAGATAATAAAATATTAATAAATTTATATATATTATCATTAAGTACTAATTATGAAGTATTTATACCAGTTAATGAAAAAGTTGGTAATATTACTAAATTATTAAATACTACTATGTTTGATTCAATTAATTTTGATAAGAACAATATATTTGTTAATATTGAAACAGGCACTCTATATAAGAATAACGACTTAATAAGAAATACAGATATAAAAAATGGTACAAAAATAATATTAATATAGTTAAAGGGAATAGTGTGATATGAATTTATATTTATTTGATGATGAAAAAATTATTACATTTAATTTGCCATCTAAAAAGGTTGGTAATTTTTGGCTTACTGATAATAATAAAAATATAATTAACATCAGTGGAGAAGATGGTGAATGGGTAGCAACTCCTGGCGTAGATGTTAATATTGTTGGAAATGCCAAAGATGATAAAGTTCTTCTTAAATATTATAATTACTATATTATAGAAAAAAATAATAAAAAATATGTATTATATTGTGAAAAAGTAAATGATGAAACATTTGAATGTTATGAAATTTTAGATAATCAAAGTATTAAGATTGGTAAAAATGAAAATAATGATATTTCTATAAATATTCCATACTTTGGTGATATTCAAATTGTATTATCTATTCAAAATGGAAATTATGTAGTTCAAAAAGCAAAAGAATCATTAGTTTATTGTAATAATGAAATAATACATGAAGAACAAAAAACATTAAAATATGGTGATGTAATTAATACATTTGGATTAAAAATAGTTTTAATAAAAGGTGCAATATTTGTAAATGCTCCATGTAAACTAACAAGAAATAGTAAATTAAATAAAAAAGAATATGTTCTTAATGATGAACTTGTCGATGAAGAAATAGAAAATAAAAAAATATATGAAGATAATGAATACTTTTTAATAAGTCCACGTATGAGGAAAACTATTGAAACTTTAAATATGAGAATAGATTCTCCACCAGTACGTGAAAATATGCAAGAAACCCCTCTTATTATGACACTCGCTCCTATGCTTACAATG
>Ga0310697_10002051_pt1 | contig 22079 bp, 8 predicted proteins | sample 172DNAGHGlowgp2_FD_203883 | JGI IMG/M metagenome (GOLD analysis project Ga0310697, IMG submission 203883) | Sheep rumen microbial communities from Palmerston North, Manawatu-Wanganui, New Zealand - 1728 DNA GHGlow gp2 (v2) (version 2) | ecosystem: Host-associated > Mammals > Digestive system >... | reverse complement strand
TGAAGTTGATGAAGCTTAACTTTATCGCTTATCCGGTCGTTGACATGAAGGAGCTTGTCGACAAGGGTGGTAAGTTCTGCATCTGTGCTTTGAACCGTGATGTAATCGAGAAGCACGTTGAAGAACTCATCAAGTCGCTGGAGAAGGACAATGTTGATCGCTTCGAGCAGTCGATAATCGTATGCCTAGTAAGAAAGGCCATCGAACAGGGTCTTACCGTTCTGGACGAGGCTGGCGATATCGTCACGCTGGACAATCCTGAAATTGACAATATGTTCCTCATTCTTGATGGTCAGCATCGTGCAGCTGCTGTGGCTGGCAGTGGCTATAAATACGGCGTTGATGTTATGATCATCCCCTGTCCCGAGAACGTTCCCGACGCTGTTCGCCACATGAACACCGTCGACCGCAATTGGGGCCTTCCGGACTTCCGCAAGAGTCTGTCAGAAACGACAGGTGTAGAGGACAAGCTGATGAAGGCCGAGATGGAAGCTCGCAAGATTCAGCCTTATGCTACATCCAAATTCCTCAACTATGCGCTCACGCAGGTCCGTGAGGCTATCAGGAAGGCGCCCATTCTCAATGGTACTCTTCCTGAGTGTGACTTAGACACTGCAAACATCGGGATGGAGATTCTGAAGGCATTACGTCTTCTGAATCCGGAAGCCGCAAAGTGCAAGCTTGCAACGATGGAGACTCTGGATGCAATCTTCGCGCCGAAGGCCAACTTCAATAAAAAGGTCGGCGTCGACGAATTGTATGTAAAGTACCTGAAGAGCTACTTGTCCAAGGTGGCCAAGCAGGGTTTTGACCCGAAAGACAAGGATCAGGTGGAAGCCTTCATTCTTGACTTTCCCAAGAACTTCAATTCGTTCATCAAGAACACCCCTGCCTCATCGATTACCGACGAGCAGATGATGAGATTAACCAGATTCTCAGCACTAGCGCTGCTACTACCATCCAGCCAAATGGTGGATCCATGTTTGCCGTTATGCAAGGCATGAAACAGCGCGAGAACGACAAGGTTACTCTCAACCAGAGCATCAAGGACCTTGATGAGCAGATCAAGAGTGCTATTGCTCAAAAGAAGGCTGCTAAGAAGCAACTTTCCAAGCTGAAGTAATCCACAGTAATTGGCCCCGTCATTTGTCACGGCGGGTGGCGGGGCTATTTTTTAGAACACGAAAATGAAACCTACAATTGAACGTATCGTGAATGTAGTGAAACCCTACTTCACCGAAGAGCAGGTAGTGCCGCATCTCGTCACGACGCACTTGAAGCCCGGTGGCTTTTCTCCACGCGGGAAGGCTGCGCTCGCCAGATTTAGGGACGAATACCTGAATGTGGCCTTGATTGACTTCGAGGACGATATTTATGTGCGTTACGAATTAATCAATAGCGAAGTCGCCGGCAAGAGGCTCCCCGCTGGCACCGTGATTCTTGAGCTGCTTCAGAACACACCATGCACCTTGGAGCGCGATCAACTTATGGAACTCTCGGACGCATTAACCAAGAGCTGTGGCTTAGAATTATTCGCATCGGCATCTGGCAACGGAACGCTGGTGATTCTGGATGTTAATTATTTAAATATCTAATGAATATGAAAGGTTTTATAATAGTCGAATCTCATTATGGTATCTTATACCATGATGACTTCATTTGTATCTTCGATATGTCTATCAGTTCTGATGACTATTATGGTATTCGTGTATCAAACGATAAGCTAGACGAACTGGTTGACGCTTTATGCCAAATTAATACTGGTATAGTGTCTGAAGTAATAGTATATGATAGTGCCCCCATCATGACAAAGTGGAACAACTTCCATGTTGATATTTTAATAAACAAATCCAATAATATGTACAGCATCCAAATAGGTCGTCAATCCAATAACAATAATTTCTATGGATATGGTGGTATTATCATAGAATGTAAAGTGCTACCTAAATTGATTCAAGCTTTGAAGGGTGTTGTTCTAAATGGAGCATTAAATGCGGAACATTTCATCCAATCCGATTACGATAGTGATAATGATCTGATGTATTGGATTATTGTTCTCAAATTTGATGATTGCGTTGTAGTCCTCTCAGTGAACAGTAGTAATTCTGTCTATGGTATAAGCATTCCCATGTCTAAGATTTCTGCGATATCGAAGAAAATAATTAAAAAATACGATACTCATATAGAGGCAATATTGCAGGGGGTTAATCCAAACACAGATTTTAGTCTTGTCACAGCAAACGGGAGGGGAGTAGTACCACTGCCTAGTGCTGATAGCGCTTTGTTCGTGGCTCAGACGTTAATTGATATCAAGGATTCCCAACAACCTTAATCCCAATATAGCGTGATGAGGGATATACTTAAAATACACGGAAGAGGACCACCCTTCAAGGTGTCGTAAAACAAACTGTAACTAAGCATTAAGCCCGTCGAAGGGCGGGCCTATTCTTAAAAGATAAATTACCAATATTTTAACTATCAAAAATATGGCTAGATTCTTAGATATCAAAAAAAAGCAATGGACAAAAGACGAGCTATTGTCAGAACTCACAAAGAGGGGAGACAATGCTTTCGCAAGATCAGCTATTGATTATGAATTCAAAGGCTTAACTACAAGGAACGCTGTCGGTGAGGTCGTGTATGATTGTGAGACTGAAGTTACTGCCTACAGCGTTTTGATGAATATTCAAGCGTCATACATGGAAAAATTCATTCTGAGTTTTTTGACTAGCCATGGCTGTGACCTTGAGAAGTTTTGGCAAGAGAAAGAGAATTATAGCGAAATGCATAGGTTGTTAACCGGCATGTTCGCTGGCATGTATGAAGAAAGGAGGTGACGCAACAGAAAACCAAGTAGACGAATCATTTATTGAGCATTTTGAGTATCAGGCCCGTCATCGTAAGGGGCGGGCCTAATTTTTCGAACATCATTATATTTAAACAACTATAAAATTATGGCTCTATCATTATTTATTGAAAAGAGAGAGTGGACTAAAGATGAACTGATGACAGCTCAGAAAATCTTTTGCGACAATGACTTTGCAAGAGACGTACTTGAGAGCATTTTCAAGGATCATGCTACCAAGAATGCAGCCGGAGTACTTGTTTTTGATTGTGGAAAAGAATTAAATGCTTTCAGTATTCTGATGAATATGATGGGTGAGTATCTGGCTTTATTCTTTGAAGGTTATTTATTGGACAAGGGCTACAGCTTTGAAGACTCCTGGCTTGAGCATCGCAATGATTTGCATAAGCGGTTAACCGAAATGTTCAGACAGATGTATAAAGCAAAGGAGTGAAGAAATAGTCATAGTGTAGTTCATAGTGTAATTTAGTTTTGGAGGGGAATGGCTGTAATGGCTGTTCCCTTTCTTTTTTCCCTTTACCGAACCGAAAAAAAAGAAGAGCGACATCAACACTTCTCCAGCATTGATATCACACTTCGATCGGACTCTCTTGATTTGAATCGACGGTGGCAGCTTAAGGCCGGTGTCTATCCAAAACAAGATAATAGCGTCCGGGATGGTGGTTTTCCCGTTTGCTCTTCACATAACGGGTCCTTTTCCATCATTATATTGTTGTCGCCCCTAACATCCGCCGGCGTGTCTCTTCTATTATAGCCGGCAGTCCAAAATGGGGCGTAATTCTCTTTAGTTATTTATAAGGTAGCTGGGGGATTTGAGGCGGAGGAATTTTGAATGGTAAAAACGACAAAAAGAGGTGGATCCGGGTATGCTCGGGTCCACCTCAATTAAATGATTAGCTTGACTTGCTTTTAGGCTGCTTTGATGAATTTCTTGTAAACGATTCCTTGAGTTGTTACGATACATGCAATATAAGTACCTGTGTCTAGGTGGGTCATGTCAATGCCATCATGATATGCCTCGTCAATGAGGAGTTTTCCATTGATGTCGATAACCTTCACTCGACTGACGTTCTGAATGTCGCCATTGACATATAAGCGATCCCTAACGGGGATGGGATAGATAGAATACTCACCATTACCTGTCAATTGTTCATCAACCCCAGAATCGGTATCCAATCTGAAGTAGTAAGGCTTGGGTTTGGTACCGATAGCATCGTTGCTGAAGTTCATGGTTTGAGAAATATCAAACACTTCTCCAGTCGCATTATTGATGGCCTTGAAAGTAATCTTGTCATTGATACCGTCATTTCCATGAATAACCAAGAATATTCTATCCTCAACCCAATCGCCATAACCTCGGCATTCATCGCCAACGAACGCGCCGACAGTGAATACACCAGGTTCGGTGCCATAACCACTCTTTGATACCAATACTCCTACGACAGTCATATTGTCACGGTATTTGTGCTCATTGACTATCCAAGGGGCAGAAAGGGCATTGGCCTTTTTCATTTGCCTGGAACTCATTGGCTCTAACTCAAATACACGGGTGACAGGATAAGCGAAGCTGGCATCACGTCCAGCAAGGTACATATAGGCTTCACCTGGACGCATGTATTCCAATGTGCCGTGCCACTTGCCATCACTATATACCGAAAATTCTGTCTGCGTCTTGATAAGGTCATTCTCGGCGGGCCTGTGGTTAACCAAAGCTGTTTCAAGTGGATGTTCGCCAATGGGTATGTAGCCGATATTGTTCCAGCCGTGGTGAACGGCCATGATAGTGTTTTCAGGCTTACATGCTTGACCACTCCACGTATTGTCCACATTCTGATTTGCCTGCAACCAATAACCGACTCTTGGGTCAATCGATGTTAGATTGCCATCCAGCCCATTTGAGCCTTGTGTGAGCATTAAGTTGCCATCAGTGAATGTCTCGACTGATCGGGCGATTGGATTCAAAAATGTAGCGGTTTGCTGCATCTCACTTGACATAAGGTTGGATGATACCCAATTCCAGCCTTCAGCAAGGTTCCAAGTCAAGTCAAGGTTGTCCGTCAACTTCACTTGGTAACGAAGCGAAGGTGGCGACATACAGTTTCCATTACCGGCGCATACATAGTAGATGCCTTCCTCGGTTGGTGTGAATTTCTGACCGGTAGCGCCTTCAACGGGTGCGCCGTTATCATAGTACCATTGGTTGCCAATAGCAGCCGATGAGACAAGTGTGCAAACACCTTCAACAGTTACCTTTGGTGCATCAAGTGTTGGCAGGATTCGAATCATAAGAACGGTCACACTGTCACACATGAACTCATTCTCCTTGCGGTCATAGAATGTACCAGCCTTGTCATAGATATGGCCACGATATTCATAGCTTTCGCCTACGCACAAATCGATGGTCAGTGTGTCAGGCTTGGGACGTTCCAGGACATACTGCATATGGAGATTGAACGGTTTGTCAAAACTCCTGCCACCTTCATCGGTTGTTTTGACGCGGATATGGTAGATAGAATCGTTGGCGCATTTGAATGATTGCTTGGCTAGGAGCCTATCGCCATCAATCTTGAACATATCATTGTGCATTGAGCCTTTTCCGTTTGAAAACTCGTAGGTGAAATGGACTTCGCCCTCGGTATCAACACTGTTGAATTGACCAATGAATCCATCATGTTCAATGTCATCTCTAAAGGTGGAATCAGAAAGCAAAATGTCGGTGGGCGGTACATTTACGTTGATTTCAAGGTCAGCCCTGTCTTTGAGCGGCTCTAGGTTACCAACGCGGTCCTCGGCAAGCGAATAAAACTGGTATGTCTTTCCGCCTTCAATCTCAAAGTCAATGATAGTATCAGACGGATAAGCGCCAATTTCTTCATATTTCCCAAACTTGTCAGCCAGAAACAAGCGGACGTTCTTTACGCCACAACCATTTCGATCATCAGTGGCCTCAAAAGACAGATGATATAGTAGTTCGTTGGTGTTATCTTTCTTTCCTTTAACCTTGCTTGTTGGTGCTCCTGCATCAATACGGTTGCACCAACGATTAGTTGCAATGGTATCGTTTTGGTCAAAAACGATTTTAGCAACGAGGCTGATAGTGTCACCAGTATGGAGTTCTTCAGGTTTCAATCTAAACGAGACGAAGCCTTCCCCCACATGGGTGGAGTCATTTACAGGCAACAGTCCGCGATAAGCTTGCCATGGAGCATAACCAGTTTCTGGATCTATCGAAGTGAAGTGCCAAAACACTTGATTGTTGGATTCATCTATAGCTGCCCGCAAATCAACATAGATAAACATCGAGTCTCGCAAATCGAGTCGAGTGCTATATGCTTTAGGATAATCCGGAATAGAAAATGACTGATTAGCAAAGTAATAATTGCCCAATCCGAAATTCTCATTAAGTGAGGCATGAGGCATGTCAAACCTCACATCAATCATTTGAGCACTTGCCGTTGCCAATTCTTCATCATTCTCAAAGAAGATGTAGTAATTAAGCAAACTATTCGCACTTACCCATCGCACTGAATCAATACCCGTTGGGCCTAGTATCTCATTTGGATCACAAGCAAGTCTTTCAGAACTTCGAACCCTTGCACTATCAATAGGTATATTATTGGGATCATCATTATTTGGAGGGTTCTGATTCCCTTGCGTACAAATGATTTGTGAATTAACACAAAACGTTAAACAGCAAGCAAATAATATATATATAATTCGTTTCATTTTTACTTAGATTGAGTTAATAGCTTCAGATTGTAATGCCAAATACAATTTAGAAATTACCATTCATGAAATTATTATAATTATTATAAAATTGAGACTGCATCTCTTGAGGACCATAGTAACTTGGTTGAGGAGTATTAGCTGACATTGCTGAGAATATGCTTGCACCCAAGCTAACCACACCTGCAACCAATCCAACACCAGCAGCCGCAGTAACAGATACTCCAACAAGAGGGGCCGCTAAAGCGGCGACACCAACAACTCCAGCTACAACACCGACAGCTGCTAAACCTGCGTTTAAATAATCTCCACTCTGCATCGAGCCATTGAATTGATATCCTCCGAGAAAAATTCCTGCAATTCCAGATACTCCCGCCAAAATAGGAGTCGCTCCAATTAATGAAGGAATTGATAATCCTATTGATCCCCATGCACAAATCTCAGGAAACTCATTACAGAAGTTTTCTTTGGGTTGCACACCCACATCACAGGTCAGACCATATGGATCACGTAAAACGGTACAATTATTATTGACATATAAATAATCGTTCATTCCGTCAATATAACCCAATAAGTCATGTTGCATAAAGCGACCAAAGAATGGATTCATTGATCTCATTCTCATGTAGTATATACTGCTTTCATAATCATATTCTCGACCACAAAAGAGAAAAGAATTATTAATTATTGATTTATCCTGAGGGTTACCTGAAGAATCACAGAATGAAGGGAATCCAAATGGATCATATTCAACTCTCTCAACTAAATTACCGAATTTATCAGTAATTGCCATGGTACTTCCTAAATGATTTGTATGATAGTAGTACTGCTCATTATCTTTCTTAATTGTTAATAATTCATCTAGCTGATTCCCCAGAATATAATTGATTGAAGAATCATCGTTAGCTTCTTCTATCAATCTGTCAAGACAATAATAATAGTTTGTATTGCCCTTTGATATCCTACGTCCTAGAGCATCGTATTTGTAATGTATGTTCTCATTTGCTAATCCAATAAGTCTATTATTGAAATCATAGTGGTATTGATGACGACCATCCGCTATCATATTACCATTTCCATCATATGATGGAACGACGTTATATTCTCCAGAAACAGCATCGTACGCATTAACATTATTTGAATGATAAGTTGTTTCAATACCATTGTTTATTGTAAGAGTTCGATTTCCCAAATAATCATATTCCCAGGATTCATTTGTTTCCCCTTTTGAGAAAGAAATTAGTTCTGAATTGTTGTCATATCTATAAATCTCAGTGAGTCTCGAATCAAGTTTATTATCTTGCTTTATCAAGTTACCAATTTCATCATATGATAAATTCAAGTTCAAAATATCAGTGTTATCCTTTATAGAAGAGAGTAATCCATTTAAGTTATATTCAAAATCTGTAGCAATTCCATTTGCAAATACTTGACGTGTTCTTTGTCCTATGTTATTATAAAAAATAGATATAACCTCTTCTCCATTCTGCAATATGTTAGTAATTAGATTACGCGCATTTAGTTTTTCTACTATTCGCAATCCAGATGGATATACAAGAGTACGTACACCCGCTGCTATATCATAGCTAGTAACAGTTGATTTACCATTCAAAGATTCATATACGACTCTTCCTGCCCGATCATAAGAAAAAATCACATTAGCATCTTTGTTAATAGCAGAAATCATACGTTTATTAGCATCGTAAACATAGTTATCAGATGTGCCATCTGGATATTTTTTTGCCTTTAAATTACCTATTTCATTGTAATCATAAATAAATTCATTTCCAGCTCGATCTTTGTAATTCACTAGATTACCTAATGCATCATATGTATATTGTAACGATTTGCCATTCGCAAAAGTAATCGCAGTATTTCGATTTAATGCATCATATGAGTAGGAAGTAACATTACCCTTTGCATCGGTTATTCTGGTCATATTGCCATTTAGATCATAAACAAACCGAGTTGTGGCATTATTTGGATCTGTTTGTGACACTTTGCGGTTCATCACGTCATATACATATCTTGTTACGTGCCCTAATGCATCAGTTTTGGAAATGATATTATTATTTAAGTCGTACTCATATTGTGTTTTACTTCCAGAAGGTAGAATTTCAGCTGCCTTACGGTTTAAAGCATCATAGAGATATGAGGTTTTGCGATCTAGTCCATCAGTTTCGGAGATACGATTACCATTGCCATCATATTCATATATAGCAATTAATCCCATATTATCACTTATTTCTATCAAGCGATCTAATTCATCATATTCATAAGAAACAATATTGCCATTTGGTTGTATCACAGCAATCAAATTACCCTTACTATCGTAATCATAATTTGTCTTTTCACCTTCACCATTTGTGACAGATTCAATTTTATTATGATCAGTATAAGTCCTTTCTTGACTAATACCGAGAGGATTCACTTCAGAAATAACATTACCGCGACCATCATATATATAAGATGTTACATTTCCCAATGCGTCTGTCATTGAGGTCATATGACCCAAAGCATCATAAGTATATGCGGTGATATGACCGCCTGCATCAAGAATACGCACGACATTACCGACTTTGTCATAGGATGTCGATGTGATGTTTCCCAATGCGTCCGTCGTCATTATAATGCGACCCATATTATCGTAGCAATATGAAGTTGTATTCCCCATAGGGTCAGTCATTGAAATTCTGCGGCCATATGAATCATAAAAATATCTTACTATTCCACCATCTGGATTTGTGATATTAGCGGTTGTCCCATCAGAATTATATGTTGTACGTGTTACACCTCCATTTGGATCGATTGACATGGTACACCAACCATATTCATTATAGGTAAACTGACTCTTTATACCATTTGGTCCACTTGAAGCGGTTAGTTTACCCTTATTATCGTATGAGAATGTGTGAGTGTTGCCATTTTTATCCCTATAAGATGTTATTTGGTTAAAAATGGAATCATAAGTATATTGTTCATTATACCCAAGAGGATCTTGAAGAGTCAACATGTTACCATTTTCGTCATATGTGTATTTGGTTATATTCCCATTCGCATCAACACGTTGAACAACATTATCATCATCATCGTATCTTTGTTTAGACTGAATACCACAGCAAAGACCGACCTTCTCAATTGCACGTCCTTTATCATCCCATCTGTAATATGAATAGACATTATTCGGCTCGGTATAATCGATGAACACCGTCTTATCACCATCATAACGTATACTCTTATCACTAACATCAGTTTTCAGACGACTTACCATACCAGCATTATTATAGGCAATAAGCGTCTTGTTTCCATTGGCGTCAACAATTTCGTTAATTTTATTCTGATGGGAATAGTCATAGAGCGTTACATTGCCGAGTGGATCAATGCGTTTGCGTAAACGACGCAAGCCATCGTATTCATATCTATACTTTCCTGGTGAGAAAGACGCAGAAGCTTGACTTAGTAAGCCATCAGTATAACTTAGCGTAATGGTATGACCAACCGCATCTTTGATTTCAACCAAAAGAGAATCTTGATATCGATATTCGGTAATATTGCCAAAACGATCTTCAAATGATGTAATCTTGTGGTGGGCATCATTATCAAAGAAATACTTTTCACCCACTTTAGTAGTTAAAAGAAAAGTGTTGTAAGTCGGCCTTGATAAAGTGTTAAATACACCAGCTGGTGCTTTGTATTCGTTACCATAACGTGTGTAGTGATCAATACGACCATCACCACTGATTATATCAACGCCACCTATGACATCTTCTTGGTAACGCATTTCGTAACCCAAAGAGAAACCAAGGCCATAACCATAATCCATTTTATTTGCGGAACTATTATAGTAGAAGCGAAGCTGCATCGACATGGCGGAGTTTTGTGTTTCAAAATCCGTCAATTCAAAAAACAGCACACCATTGTAACTGTTCACCCAAAGATTGCCAGGGCCAGCAATTTTGGGGCGAATAATGTTCTGGGCTTGTACTGGTAGGAGTATTATTACTCCCACCAGACAACAAACTATATATTTGATTTTATCAATCATAGTGATTTGCTTTAATGATTATTTAACGACATAAACAGTGATTTTGCTTTCCCATCCCTCAGCTACAGTTTGCATTAGGAACGCGCTAACTACATCATGAGTCCCTGGAGGAATTATAACATACCCTCGTGAATCAGGTTCGCCTCCTGGTTTTATATGAATAACTGACTCGTATCTATCAAGACCTTGAATTGTTGTGCTCAAATATCCATAATCTATAACAACCATAATCTCAACGATTTCGATATCAGTTGTACCACCATTAGCATACGCAATAGAGATCGGTGTAAAGCTGCCTTCATGCACTTCCGTTTCAGATTCTATGCGTACACCAAGGCCAACAGATGTTCCAGGTATCACATGGAAACCTTGAGGCAAATTTGCTCGGGTTCCATCAGGAAGTTCAGTCTCAACATCATAAATGCCGGTTTCGACATCATGAAGATTGAAAGTAACACGTGAGATGGTTCTCCCTTTGTACTTTGTCAGTTCAGCAGGAATCATGTGAGAATCGCTTATAAGTCTGAAATCCATGATGCTGTCGAACAAAGCACCTCGCACATCGGTAGTTACCCAACCACCAGTACCACCTTCTGTCAATGATAAACTTGTAGCTCCGAAAGGAACTTCTTTTGCTGTTAGCGTCATCCTTGTAGGAGGTGGTGCATTGAGTTTAAACTCATATCCTTCACTATTGACTACATTTGCCAAGTCTTGAGCGAGGATATAGTAGTCGCCTTCTGCTACATCCGATATTAGTACTTCCTGTTTGTTCTTCTTAGGCTCAAATGATGCAAGATCATAATGAGCGGTAGAAGGTACTTCATCATGCGCCGTATACAAACCAACTGTGGCTTCTTCGGGGTGATCGAGGAATACACCAATTGTCTTGCCCTCATATCCACCAGGAACTCTAAGCCTAAAGTATCCAGCATTGTTTACTTGCGCTTGTTCACCCAATGTCAGTGTTGAGAATACAAGATTACTGGGCGATGGAGTTAATATGACATTATTGGTATCTGTACTCTCAGCTATCGCATGGGTTGAATTGGTCTTCACAATTACATAGTAAGTACCCTCAACCATGTTGATTATACTTCCGGTAGCTTGACGCGTAATCTTTTTACCTGAAGCGATATCAACTTCACCAGAGACCACTCCCACCATCTGGTCATTTATATCCCAAATAGTGTCCTTGGATAAATAAATAACGTCTCTTAATGTTCCTATAGCTTCGAATTCTCCAACATTGTAGATGTCATATTTCACGGTAATCGGTTCACCTGCAATGATTGTAGTAGGGATGGATAAATGTGAAATCATCAAATCTGCAGGACGATCACTGGAACCATTTACATAAACCAGATTATTCAAGTGATTGTTATTCTCCTCTGTTTCGTAAATTGCATTAGCATCATCCGTTACCACAAACAACATATAATTACCTTGCACAAAGGATGGTATTGTGTACGTCACTTCGGCATTGTAACTATCACCAACTTGAAGTACTCCATTGTGAGTACGGCTACCAAGCTGTATGGCGTTATTTTTGTCAAGGATAGTGCTGGGAGACAGGTAGAATGCATCACCCCACAAGGCCTGCTTTGTGGCATGATCGCCATTATTAGTTACCGTATAATTAATAGTTATCGTTTCACCGGCCCGAAGAATTTCATTGGTCTGAAGAGATGAAACTTGCAAGTCGGGACAGGGAGACAATGCCACCATTACAGGAATTGAAATGGTATCACGAACTGTACTTTCAAGGATTCTATCACCCTCATAATATACAATCACAATGTACCTGCGACCATTAAATCGATCTAGAATATTGATATTTGAAGATTGGGATAAAGTGTTACCTGCTTCCACAGAACCAGGTTTCAAATTAGCAAGTAGATTATCACCATAATCATACTTATCATCATTCGATAGAAGAACCAATGTATTACCTGCATCGGTTTTCCAATCACCAATATTCTTTAAACCCCATTTCAAGTTTGTATCAACAGATGTCATAATGGTATCTGGAATAGAAATTGGTACAATGTCTATATTAGGTATATTACCCAACATTGTGACTGTTTTCCAAGCCACGTTAGATGAGGCAGGAGAATTAAGGACATTAGCTTTATCCAATTGTACATATATACGGCGCTCGCCACCTCTAATATTGGGAATTATGACAGTCGTTGTTAATGTTGTAGATTCACCGGGCAGAAGTCCAACTAATGAACCTTCTTCATTTATAATCTCACAATTCTCTCTTCCAACACCATTTGCATTTGTTAAGTAAATATCTCGTGAGACGTCAATGTCAATAGGAATGTCCCCCATATTTTTAACGTTACATTTCACTTTGACACTAGATCCAGAGGTTATTTGGCCTATGATATCAATGCTTGAGACACTTATAATAGCGTTTCTGACATTGGGTTTTGGCTCCTCTAAATACTTAAACCATGATCGCGCTACCTCAGATTCTAAATCTGACTGGTTATTATTGAGATTAGGTTCTTTAATATCATGTTTATAGTTTGTCTTCACGAAGACATACCTAAAGCCATCTAAATATTGAGACTTTGGAATTGTAATATTAGCATAGAGAACCTTTTCTGCACCAGCTGCTAACCAAATGGTATTCTCTGCAGTGCCAAAAAGAATGGGATTACTTCCATCTTGGTTAACGGTTGCATAGAATGCATCTTTTAATTTAACCTCTTCAAGATCAGCATTCCCCACATTCTTAACTTTCCATGAGAATGCAACAATGTCTCCAGATGACAACGTATCTTGAGAAATTGAAATTAGTTCAACAGCCAAATCTGGTTCTACGTATTCTATTGCACCCGAACGGATTACATTGTTCTCTTCTCCGTCCAATTCAAGAATGCCATCATCGGCATCAACTTTCACATAAATGTAGTACGTTCCACTTGAAAGACCACTAGGCTGGACGGTTTCAGAAACAGAATAGTCATCGCCTCTATATAAAAAATCTTCAGCAGGTATCATCACGATGCCATTTATTTCTTGAAGGGTCGAGGTTTGAGATTCGAAATGCCCACTACGGTTAATCGATGCGACACAGGTTGCATTTTGATCTATTCCATTCTTATTCTTTGATAGGTAAATCTTGTCAACCCAACTGTTTCTGTACGGAATACCAGGACCTATGTTTTTTACATCATATTTTACTTCAAATGAGTTAGCTGAAGAAATCTTGGAAGGAACACTAAGATTCCTTGGCTCAAAATCTGCACCTGGCGTGAGCAAAACATCATACTTATCACTAGAACCCCAGTTATTTACTGTATTTGCCAGTTCGTAAACTTGATTGTTGATATCAGTATAGACGTGGAAGTATGTATCTCCATGCCATTCGTAGGGCAACCACATATTAAATTCAACATCTATACTCTGGTTAGGTTCGAGCGATGTTTTCTTTGTCTCTTCGCTTGCCATTGCATGCAAACCACCATTTTCAGGCTTAGATGATGATGATATATATAAAACACTACGCCAATCTTCCTCTTCTATAGGTGCACCACCCTTATTAATTACCGTTGCAGTAACCTTAAGCTTTTTACCAGAATACATCTCTGTATTATGAGCCAGTCCAGCAGCTGTAACAGGCGTTGGAATTGTGGCTTCGAATGCACGCTCAAAGTCAGAATCCCAAATATAACTCGTAGGTATAACTTCCGCTCTTACTGAGGATACTTGAAGATCCGCAAGCGGTGGGACATTTATGTGCATCTTCTTATAGAAGAAGTTATCACTAAATGTAGATGTCTCATTTTCCTCATACACTTTATTGTAATATGCAGCTGTATAAGCATAAATATGAGGATAGCCAGTACCATCTTGAGTCGGTTCGTAAGGATGTGGTGGCGTTCCACCCACAGCATTCCATTGAACTTCAGTGACATTATACATGTCTGTTGTAACCAAAATATAAAAATCACCATATAAACGTTCAGGTAGCGTGACTTCAACACTATTTTCATAACTTTCATTTGGCCCTAATGCTTTAACATTCGGAACCTCAGTTAAGAAATGTGTATTATTCTCTGAACCATGGCGTTCAGGACTAACATCTTCAACGATGGTGCCGTATAATACATCTTGAACTAACCAAATATAGTCCTTCCATTGCACCTGCCCCGTGGGACCAGTTCCATCATTTTGAACTTTCCATTGTATGGTAATAGGTTGTCCAGCTGCTGGTTCAGAAACATCGAGAGAACATATATGTAAGTTCGGAAGATTATTTATGCTAAAATTCATCGTGTCGCTTACAACTTCTTGAAATCCATTGTAAGCTATAACCTGCCATTTGTAGCTGTTTCCATGCTGAAGAAAATTCTTGCTCGTATACCGAATTGCAGTAGTCCCTTCAGCTACAGGTGTTGAGGGTCGATCATTGTTGGCATTCCAAAGATATACATCATATTTAGCATTGAGTATCGGGTTCCAACTTAACGTGACAGTTGTACTATCAAGTACAGCATCTTTAGCAGGAGACATATCATTGAATAGTCCCACTAGAGCAGGAACCACGTGGATATGGTATGTGAAATGATAGAAAGATACACCACTAGCAGATGCATTAATCTCATATTCTAGTGTATAATTACCCTCATTTTCATTGACAATAGTCATAGCTGGCAATGAACCTGTGCCGCTATTCAAACAGCCAGTAACATTCTCAGACATGTTTTTAAGCGACCAAGCAAATGTCAAATCAGGGCTAATAAGAGAAAAATTAACTGGTTTAGTTCTTGCGCCAGAATTGATTGTTTGCTCTGTCAAGTCAACTAATGCTTGGGCATCAACCATGATACCACAAACGCGCATCTCCACACCCCTGTATTTAAACGAATCACAAGTATTCAATACCTTTTCGATATCTTCAGCAGTATTGCTTTGCAAGGATGAGCCATATTGGATGACTGGGTTTCGTTCATTACCTCGCTTGCTAAAGGTCAAAGTGTAACTATTGTCCTTGAATTTGTCATAAAACGCCTGCATCAGTGACAAATGGTTGCTAGTCAAGTCATAATCACTGGTGGTTCCACTTAAGACGTTCACAACAACATTACCGTTTACAGTGCCCCGGTTTAATGCAGTGAAGAGTTCTTCGATGGTTTTGAAATGGCGAGCGCCAAGTTCCTCGTCAGCTAAATAGAATTGACCATTTACTCGCCAACTTGATTCATCATCAATATAAAGATACTCTATCGCAGCATCAGTGTCCACTTCACCTGTTACAGTCAGTTTAACAGAGTAATTCCCAGCTGAACTATAAACATGTTTTGGATTCTCCTCAGTACTTTGGGTGCCATCGCCGAAATCCCATAAATAGGTTTTGGCATTTCCCGACGAAAGATTCTTGAATTGAACCTGGTCTTGGAATCTATCGTACGAAAAACGAGCATATAGTCCATCTTCTGTAAATTTTTCGATATAGATATTACCACTGCGAACGCGAATTGCTGTTTGAGGAATGATAGTATCATTCTTAAGAATCACACCGTGAGTTAATATCACAGGGTAATTTCTTCCCTTTGCAACAGTATCTGGTATCGTCACAGGGATTTCAAGTACCTTGCCATTATCTCCTACAAAGTAATCTTCGCCTATCACTTTAAAGCGATAACAATTGGCTGTATCAGCAACCTCATGAATGTCTAATTCGTGATTAGCAGTACGATCCCCCAGCTTTACATTGTCAAGATCAATGATAAAGCCTTCTGGAAAGGTTACATCAATAAAAATACCTGTTACTGGAGATGTATTTTCTAAATAGATTGGATAATCTATTGTCTCTCCAGATACAGCATTTTCAGTCATACCGTAAATAGAATGGTGACTATTGGTATCACCACCGGGTTCGCCTGGGTTGCCTGGATTGTAATTATACTTATAATGTGCTACCATCGTGACGTCAGAATCTGGCATCACATAATTAAATGATAGCGATGTCGAAACCGTGTCATTGCCTACTCTCCAATACTGTAGTGAATAATAATCATTCGTGGTAGTAGATATTGGCACAACAGATCCATATTGATAACTATTCCCGCTAGGCGGGTAAACGGAGCCACCGCCTGTTGGAGATTTTTCAATTGTTAATTTGTGAAATAATCTTGCTACATCAGGCTCTCCAGGGCTACCAGGTGTGTATTCGAAATTTGCTACAAGATATGAATCATATTCTTTTATTTTGTAGTTGAACTTCTTTGCTGTAGAAATAATTTCCCCGTTCTCTGTCCAGCTAATGAACGTAAAATTATTATTGTTTTTAGCTTCAATAGTGACTGTATTGCCAACTTCATATCTGTTTCCACTGGCAGGTGTTAGTGTTCCTCCGGTGCTTGGGTAACAGCTAAGATATAGTCTGGAATAAACTGGGATATCTGGCTCATCTGGCTCACCCGGATTGCCTGGAGCATATTCGAAATGAGCCGTAAGGACCACGTTTTCTTCCATCAAAAAATCTATCTGACGATTTGTTGAAATAACGATTCCATCTTTTGACCATGCAAGGAAACGAAAATTATTCTTGCTTTGCGCTGTCAATCGCACAGAACGACCGATCTCAATACTATAAGGATAATTGGGCGTAAGAACCTGATGGTTGTCCCACAGAACATCACCACCTTCTTCTGGTGTAACCTGAATAATTAATGTATTTGGTGTTCCAGGTTCTGGTGGGTTGTCTGGATTATATTGTCCCCACATGGGGGCACTCATGAAGAGTGCCACCAACAAGAACAGTTGTCTTATGGCAATTTTCATAACAATTGATTTATCGTTAATTATTGCACGATTATCTTATTGGCGGTATTACCAACTTGAACCAAATAGATACCATTGGGAAGATTGACATGAGTGCAACCTGATTGGCACTTCACATTCGAAACCAAACGGCCATCGACAGTATATATATTGGCCCATGTAGAAACGGATGATTCAATGTCAACACCACCATTAACTGGTTGAATATTGATAGTGTTATTAGCTCTAGTTTCAATTATGTTGGATGAGCCATTCTTGAATTTCAAGATAAAGCGGTTATTAATGAAACCTACTTGCTCAATATCGAAAGTATATGATTCTTCATTGAGGTTGGTTGAAATCTTTGATACTTGATCAATCAGCTGCACCTCTCCTGGACTGCGGCTGGCATCAATGGTATAGGTGCCAGGCTTACCGATGTAAACACCAAGGTTAACAATGCTATCACTCATTGGACGCTCATTGATTGCCAGCTTGGTTTGGTCATTATCAATCGTGTACATTTGAGGCACATCATTATCCATGCTCAAGAACTTTGCTGCATCACGCTCAATCTCATATGCGAGAGAAGCCTTATCATTGATGACAACACGTGTTTCATCAACAATAGTATCGGTTGAGATTGTAAAGTCGTATAGTTTTCTATCTTTGTTTTGGTTCGGTGCATACCGTGGTGCCATGCTTGCATGATTTGGCGTGCTTTCAACCTGACGACCTTCTTTATGGAAGACAATCTTATCAACAGCGTCAGGTTTTTGGACAAAGAATGCCTGCATTGGAGCAAGAGCCAACTTGTCATCTGTAATTGAACGTGCTAAATAGCTGCTGCCATTCCATACTGTAATTGGTGCAGTGAAGTCCAAATAATAGATATCATAGTAGCAAGGATAAGGATTGCCAATATAGTTCCAACTCTCATCTGAACTATATTGACTATTATGAGTTTCAAGATAAATTGTCACATCATTTACGTTGACGAATTTTTCAATACCAGATTCATCGGCATCAAAGGTTAAAATACCAGATTTGTTAGAACGGTAAATATATCCCTTGCCAGCCTCAAGTTTTCCGTTAAATACGTTTTGCCAGCTGCTGCCTGGACCATGCTCTGCTCTATTCGCTGAATTATAATAACGGAACACAAATGAAGCAGATGGATCGCTATGTTGAATCTTTGTTAGGTCAACATCATAAATTGGTGAAATAAAGTGCCATGCAGAATTACCATTAGTTGAGCCGTTATCTCCAACGGTGCTATAATATGTGGTGAGATTGTCTATGGTCATATTGGGACAAGTATTCAGCAATCGTCCATAACCGTCCTTGCCGGCATAATAGTTCAATTGACCTACGGGCATTGGAGCATTACCGCCAACAGAAAGTTGCCCCCCATAATATAGATCAATGTCAGGTTTACCATCCATACGGATGTTATTTAACAACATCAATGGGCCAGAAACTCTCCAGTAATCCACTCCTTCACCTTCAATAATACTGCCAAATTTATTCCAATAGCTATCAAGCTTATACGTCACGACTGCAAACGACGGAACAACAAGTGTTATTTCACTCTTGGCGCGTCCGTAATTAAAGGGGTCATTTGTGATTGATGGGGGCGTAGCTGAGCGACAAACAATTTTTTCAATGGCTTTACAACTACTAAAGTTCTCATTGTAACCATCAATGGATGAAGGCAGTTCTATGTATTTTAGATTCGAATTGCTTGCGAAAGAATATCGACCAAGAGATGACAATCTTAATGGCAATTTAACACTATCTAAATCACAGTAATAGAATGCTTGCTCACCAATGAATGATAAAGACTCGGGAAAGTTGATTTTCTTTAATTTACTATTATAATAGAAAGCTTGATTTCCTAAACTTTCTAGATTATTCGGAAGATGGACATAAGAAAGGTTGCTACAGTAATAGCACGTATTGTTGGGAACATATGTAAGCGCATCTGATAAAGATAGAGATTTCAAGTTTTTGCAGTTATTAAATACGTTATTTCCTATTGATGTGACTGTATTTGGCATAGTGAATTGCCTAAGATCAGAACCATAAAAAGCTTCACTATTAATTATACTTAATTGTGACCCTTCTGCAAAATCGACAGCAACCAACCATGATACATTCTTAAAAGCAGATGATTCAATTGTTGTAACTGATGCTGGTATCTTGATATACTGTAAGTTAGTATTGACAAAAGCTGATGAGCCTATAGTCTTTACCCCTTCTGGAAGTGATACATATTGAAGTTTTGTGTTTTTTGAGAATGCTTCTGAAGGCACATTATCAAACCGAGCTTCACTAAGGTCAATTGCCCTAAGGTTTGTCATATCTCCTATTTTCTCCCAATCATAACTATTTAGAGTTCCTTTTACCTTTAGTAACTCAATGTCTTTGACAGATTCTACTATGTACAAAACTAAAACTCCCAGTGTTCCTGATTGAGTCATTTCAATATCAATCCAATTGTCATTTACCATCACATCGGAAATATAACTCCGATAATTACCCGATGCAACAACACTATCAGCCAATTCTACTGTATATGTTCCTGGCTCAAGTACTCTTAAAAAAAGATTATCTGCAGTCGTATAATTATTATACCAGCACCAGTATCCACCATTTAAGTTCTTGATCGTTGTATAAAGATAGTGACTCACATTGCTACTACTATTATTATATGTAGTAATTTCTCGCTTATAGCTAAATATAGATGGTCTTTCAATTGTAAAAGTCGTAGTTAAAGTGGATTTCGTATTAACAACACCATAATTTGAGTTAAATATGCGCCTTCCATCGCCTTGAGGCATCCAAGGCCATACTGGATCATTGGTGAATGTCAATGGTTTTGAACCTTCTGCGAGAATAATAGATTCCAAATCCGTGGGTACTTCCCTGATATTTACCTCTTTAACATAACTATATTGTTTATAGTTATTAGACGTATAGACATTTTCTCCAATTACATCACGGAACGACACTACATGCTGACCTCTTGGCAAATAAAAACGCTCTTTTGTATATGATGAACTTGTAGTACTTCCTTTTAATACACCATCAATATAAACTTCCAAAGAATGGTAAGAGCTATATTGATTACACCAATAAAAGCTCACCTCTGTTTGGGCATTTGATTCGTAGCTAAATGAAATCCAAGCTTCAGTATTCTTGTGCCCATAATTGCTCCCATTGTAAACATAATTATCACCGACCAACCAAGGATAGGTATCATCGTTGGTCCATGTTACGGGTAACGATCCTTCAACGAGTACAACGGGTGAAATGTTGTCGGGATCCACTACTGCGCGAAATGGGGCTTTCGCTGGTTGCGAAGAAGCTGCATTCGCATGAATTGACACTAGAGCAAGCAGGATAAATACCATGCTCACCATGAGGTTTGTCTTAGTCTGTCGCATAATGGTTTAGTTTATTGTTATTGATATTATTAGTCTATATAAGGTTGATTGGAGCTGTCTATATAATTTCCAATTTGCAAATTTACTACCTTACCTCAGAAGCTCCAAAACATTTGTTAAAAAAATAAAGCACTATTTTACATTTAATTCTCACTTTATGATGGAAAAAAAGAAAAACGGCTATTAACTTGCCGTTTCTCTCATTATAGTCCTCACACCACTTGGATATCGTGGAATGATCAATCGTCTAAATCTGTGATGGAGCCCTCAGTCAGTATTGTTTCTTTCTACTGACTACTCGGATGTACTCGGCGTTGGGATATTTCTTCCGCGCCTTGTAGTGAACATACATCCTATTTCTACTCATACTTTCGATTGTGATTATCCTGCCATCTACTTCCACGTCATAAGTGTAGAGTGTTGGTAGAGGCATTCTGGTGGTAGTGATTCCTGTCCACCATTCTAAAAGCAGTTCAATTATCGTCGTCTTCATTTTAATTGATATCTGTTTATGAGGATTGAGACCTGCTTGGCTGTAAACTTGCCTCCTCTGCTGGTCGTGAAACCCTCGTTGTTTAGTGTTCTGGCCATCTCGCTCAGGTTGTTGGTTTCTCTCACCAGGATTTTCAGCATTGCAACCGCTCTCTTGTTGTGAGGATTGTTAGCTGCTTTCTCCTGGTTCGTCTGCCGGCTGTTAGAGATGGCTTTTTCCATATTGCCCGTCAAGTTCTCCGGTTTACCAAGTTGACATCCCTGTTCCTTTTTCACTTGTAGGGCTGCTCTGGTACGCTGACGGATCAATCCAGCCTCATATTCACTGATGGCCGCGATAATCGTTAGTACCAGTCTATTCGCTCTTGGAAAGTCACAGAATACGATTTCTATGCCCGAATCCAAAAGCTGGCTCGTAAAGGTCACGTTTCTTGATAGTCGATCCATTTTGGCGACGATCAGTGTGGCCTTCATCTTCTTGCAGAGTTCCAATGCCTCGTGTAGTTTGGGACGCTGTGTTTTTCGTCCGCTCTCAATTTCCACGAATTCAGCTATCGGTTCTTCTCCGCTAAGATAGTTTCTGATAATTTCTTGTTGTGCTTGTAATCCCAATCCTGACACACCTTGCCGTTGTGTCGAGACCCTGAGATAAGCCACATATGCATTATTATCCATTGTTTGAAATATATTAAGCCCTCGTTTAGTATTGTTCAAGAAT
>Ga0310697_10002050_pt1 | contig 22082 bp, 15 predicted proteins | sample 172DNAGHGlowgp2_FD_203883 | JGI IMG/M metagenome (GOLD analysis project Ga0310697, IMG submission 203883) | Sheep rumen microbial communities from Palmerston North, Manawatu-Wanganui, New Zealand - 1728 DNA GHGlow gp2 (v2) (version 2) | ecosystem: Host-associated > Mammals > Digestive system >... | reverse complement strand
CAGCAGCCAACGTCGTACAGACACAGATGGCTGCACTGAGCGACAAGGCAGAGAACACGGCTGGCAACATGTACAACGTTGTTCCGCAGACGTTCTCCCTGCCTGCATACGGTTCCAGCATCCTGGTCAGCACACCCGCCTACTCACTGAACATCATTGAGATGGATATTACCAGCGGCGAGAACTACTCTGCCTGGCTGATGCCACGCGAAGGCAGCTACTACCTGAAGAGTGCTGACAGCGGACTCTACCTCTCACGCGGCTCCTACTGGGGCACGCGTGCCTCGCTCACAACGCTGGGCATCCCCGTGGCGATAGAGTCAGCCGACGCGGCATCGGCTCTGTACCGTCTGCGCTATCTCGACCTCAGCGACAAATACTTAGGCGACCTGACATATCCTTACACCGATGTTGTCGCCGGCGACAACACGCAGTGGCGATTCGCCGAGTCCGGCGACGGCTATTTGCTGCTTCAGAACAGTTCAACAGGCAGCTACTTCACCACCACGGGCGACGACCATGCCGCTGCCTTCACCACTGTGGCGGCAGAAGCCACACGCTTCCTGATGGTCTCTTCCGAGGCCTACGAGAAAGAGCGTGCTGCCGACAATCCTTACATCAGTTCGACACAGTACAGCAGCGGCAAGGATGTCAGCGAGAGCCTGACAAATGCCTCGATGGAGCAGGGTGTTTACGGATGGGAGAGCACCTTCCACACATTCTCCGGCCCTGCCGAGCCTGTCTATACAACTCCTACGAACCGCGCATCGGTCAATGAGGCCTTCGAGCGCATGGGCGAGCTGAAGCAGACCGTCGCTGGACTGACGCCAGGCGCATACTACCGACTGACGATACCTGCCTTCTTCCGTGCCGCTTCCAAGACGGCCTGTGTGGCAGCAGAGGCAGCCGGCATCGTACTGGGCAACGCCTATCTGTTCTGTGGCGACCAGACGGTACGTCTGAAGACATGGGCCTCCGAGCGCAAGAGCGACGCAGAGCCTAACTCCATGGAAGAGGCGGCCGAATGTTTCAACGAGGGGCTATACACCAATGTCGTCGTTGGACGTGCCGACAGCAACGGCTGCCTCGCCGTAGGGTTGGGTGTCGGACACAGGAATCCCGATCAGTGGCTCATCTGGGGCGCTGCCAAGCTGGAGGAGCTGCCCGTCACGGAAGACTACACTGACAGAATCGCCAATCCGTCGTTCGAGAGCAGCCTGAGCACAGGCTGGACGAACCTCGGCATGCAGCGGCAGAACAACTCTGAGAGCAGTGCCGGCAAGACTGGCAACTACTACTGCGAGAAATGGGTGGAGAGATCACGGTCGCTCCCTGATGCCTCTGTCACACAGACCGTCAGCGGACTGAAAGACGGCGACTACCTCGTACAGGCCTACTGTCACGCCGAGCGGCAGGGCAGTGACAAGGCTGTCAGCGGTGTCAGTCTCATGGCTGGCGAGGAGCGTACCGCCGTCACACTGCCTGCTCTCTACAGTGTCGTCGCCACGGCGGTGAACGGCGAGCTGACCATCGGCTTCGGCTGCGAGAACACCGATGCCAACTGGATGACTGTCGACAACTTCCAGATGAAGTGGGTAGGCTCGTCGCTCGAGAGCAACAAGAACTCCCTCCTTGTCCTGGCCGACAGGCTGCAGAAGCTCGTCGACACCAAGACCATCCTCTCGCAGCAGCAGCGCCAGAAGGCGGCCGAGGCCATCGCCCGCGCCCGTACAGCCGACGATGCTGCGGCGGTGAACGCCGCCCTTGCCGAACTGAAGGCTCTCTACAACGAGCTGGAGACTTACCGGCTGGACATCCCACGCGACGACCGCAGCAATGCCTACCTCTTTGCCTACTTCCCCAATAACTACGACGAGAACCTCTACTATGCCCTCTCTACCGACGGCTTCAACTACACGCCGCTGAACAACGGCCGCAGGATTATCTCCTCGTCCGACTTCACCCGCACAGGAGGCATACGCGACCCGCACATCCTGAGAGGCGAAGACGGCGTGTTCCGCATGGTGGCTACCGACATGGTGAGCAACTACGGCTGGAACAGTAACCGGGGCATCGTCATGAGCAAGAGTACCGACCTCATACACTGGACGCACAGCACCGTACACTTCCCCACACGCTTCCCCAACGGCTGGAGCAGCGTGACGCGCGTCTGGGCCCCGGAGACCATCTACGACCGCGAGACGGGCAAATACATGGTCTACTTCTCACTTCTCAACAGCGATGACGGCAGCTGCACCTACGACAAGGTGTTCTACTGCTATGCCAACGCCGACTTCACCGACCTCGAGGACTATCCCGTCCACCTCTTCGACCGAGGCAGTGCCACCATCGATGCCGACATCGTCTTCGACGAGACAGACCAGCTCTACCACATGATATACAAGAACGAGGGTATAGCGTCCATAAGCCATGTCACCGCCTCGCGCCTCACCGCTGACGACGGCATGCCCACGGGCAGCCAGTGGGGAAAGCTTGGCGGCGGCATTCAGAAGACGTCCGACGGTGTGGAGGGCGGCGGCATCTTCCGCCTGATAAACACTAACACCTACGTCGTGATGTACGACTGCTACGGTGCCGGCTACTACCAGTTCTGCACCACCGACGACTGGCAGACATACACCCTGCAGGCTCAGACCAACACGTGGGGAGCGTTCACTCCGCGCCATGGCAGTGTCATACAGCTACATCCTGAAGAGACGCGCCTGCTGCTCGACGCCTTCCCCACCGACGGCTTCGACATTGACTGCAGTACCCAGATTCCCGCGACGCGCCATGAGCCTGCAGTACCGTCGGACGACGAAGCACTCTACGACCTCACGGGGCGGCGTCTCACGAGGAGACCAGTCACCGGGCCGTACATCTATACTAAGAACGGCAGAAAGTACCTGGCACGGTAGGGCCTGCATAAACAACTGATAGCCCCTTTCTTTCGCGCGCATAAACGCATGAGTGAGTCAGGTCGCACCCGGCGCACCCGGCGCACCCGCCAATACTCCACGACTATTGCGCAATAGTCGTGGAGTATTGAAAATTAGTCGTGGAGTATTGAAAATTAGTCGTGGAGTATTGCGCGATACTCATGGAGTATCGGAAAGAAAAGCCCGCTTTAGCGTGTCTCCAGACCGTCATGCCGCCTACCGGCCGTTGGCCTGACGGTAGAGCAGGAGTTTGTTCTGCAGGTCGGCGTAGGCCTCGGTCTGTCGCTCGACATCGTTCTCCGACAGCTGTAGCTGCAGGCGTGCCACCTCCTCGCCGACGCGTGCCAGGCGGTTGCCGTTGACTATCTGTCCGCCGGCGAAGACGGGCTGCAGTGCCGTTATGCCCGCGAGGGTGCCGTTCTTCATCATCGTCATCGAGAACGGCGACTTTCATCTTAGTTGCGACTTTTTGCTTGCAAATATAGTGTATTAATTGCAGAAAGCGGTGTTCGTTTTGGGGTTTTCTTCGCTCTTTATGGTTAATAATGTCAAAACTTAGGCAACTATTATAGTTTTTTAACGTAATTATCCATGTAAAATGACTATATTTGCACCGAAAAGGGATACTGAAATGCATCAGCAAGAAATAAACATCCGTACACTGAACGACAAAGCGAACATACACGTCGGTTATTCCGACAACGACGTCGTCATAGTCGAGAGCATACAGAAGTTCGCTGAAAACACATCGTCGCACATGTCGATGATAGCTATTGCCGTGTGTGTAAGCGGAAGGGCCGAGGCCATGATTGGCGGCAGAAAGATAGAGCTGTGCAAGAACGAGATTTCCATTATCCCGCCCAACGCGATTATGACCGACTTCATGGTCAGTCCCGACTTCGACATGAGGGCGGTGTTCCTCACCAGTGCCATACTGCAAAGTTTCATGCGCGAGAAGATGAACGTGTGGAACGAGATGATGTACATCCATGAGGTGAGGTGCGTAAAGATTGACGATGGCGACTTAGAGCTGTTCAAGACATTCTATGATCTGCTGCAGGTATGCTTCAGGAAGCCCGACGACAAGCCGTTCCGCACCGAGATTCTGCAGTCGTTGCTGCGCGGAGCCCTGCTGGCAGTCTGCGGAGCCATGATACAGCAGACTTCCAAGAACATCGTGTTGGAACAGCATAAGCCGAGCAAGGCCATCAGCGTGCACTTCCAGGGTTTCCTCGACTTGCTGCACACCGAGGAGAACAAGCACCGCACCGTGCAGTACTATGCCAAGAAGCTCAGCATCACACCGAAGTATCTTACGACGCTCTGCCGCAAGTACACAGGGAAGACTGCCAACCAGTGGATTACCGAGCAGCTGCTTGAGGACATACGCTACTATCTGCGGCATACCGATATGAACGTCAAGCAGGTGAGCGAGAAGCTCGGATTCCCCAACAACTCGTTCTTTGGCAAGTTTGTCAGAGAGCATTTCGGCATGACACCGCTTCAGTTCAGAGGCTACAAAGAGAATGTGCGGCGTGTAAATAGCTAATTACCAACAAGATGAACCTAACGAAATCATACCTTATCCTTATAACCATGCTGTCGGCCACGGCCGTCAGCCGTGCCGAGGCAAAATTTGTAGATATCACCAGCCGATACATTGCAAACGCCGACTTCAACAACGGGAACAGCGACGGCTGGACCATAGAGAGCAATGCCGGACAGAGGGCTGTCAGTGCCAACACCATGCGTTTCTACGACGGCACGTTCCACTTCTACCAGCAGCTCAGCGGCCTGCCCAAAGGAACCTACCGCCTGTCGGTGCAGGGTTTCTACAGACAGCGCACCGACTCCTACGCCGACTACAAGAACGGTACGGAGCGGCTCACGGCCTACCTCTATGCCGGCGACGTGAGCACGCCGCTGGTGAGCGTCTACTCACAGCCCATGACCAGCAACACCGGCAGCCGGCAGCAGCACGACGGACTGTTCTATCCCGACAACAGCACAAGTGCCGCCGCAGCCTTCGCCGAGGGCAACTACAAGGGTAACAGCGTGGAGTTCCAGGCCGAAGGCAGCGTCACCATCGGTGTCAGGTGCAATGAGAACGAGAGCGGCAACTACTGCGTCTTCGACAACTTCCGACTGGAGTACGCCACCAGTGTCGACGGCAAGGCGTGGGTCGACGTGACGCAGTACTACCTGAAGAACTCCGGCTTCGACAGCGGCAAAGGAGGGTGGAACGTCAGCAGCAATGCCATGTCGCAGAACGTCGGCTACGGTTCGATGGAGTTCTGGAACGGATACTTCGATATATGGCAGGATGTCAGCGACGCCCCTGCCGGGCAGTACCGTCTCAGCGTGCAGGCCTTCTACCGCTGTAAGGACAACAAGATAGACTGGCTCCCTGACGGTGGCGACTACTACGACTTTCTGAACGGCCGTCAGAACATCACCGCCTACGTCTATGCCGGCGAAGCCCTGCAGCCGCTGGCAAGTGTCTACTCGGAGGCCTCGGCGGACTATGTCAACGAAGCCTGGCGGGTTGACGGGAAATACTACCCCAACAGCATGAGCTCCGCCCGTGAGTTCTTCGACCGCGGCCTTTACTGGAACGTCATGGAGTTCGACGGCGGCGGCGACTTCAGCATCGGACTGCGCTGTCAGGAGTATGAGAGCTCGAACTGGTGCATATTCGACAACTTCCGCCTGGAGTACTATACCGATGTCGTCATGGTGCAGGGCATAACGGTCAGCATAGACCACACAGAGCTGGTGACGGGCGAGACCGTCGAAGCCACGATTACGCTGCAGCCCGTCATTGCCACGCTGCCGTTTACAGACTGGACATCCAGCAACGAGCACGTTGCCACCGTCGACCGCAACGGCATCATAACGGCGGTCGGCGAGGGAACGGCGGTCATCACCGCCACGGCCGTCGACGGCTCGGGCGTGTCGGGCTCCGTCACCGTCACCGTAGCACATAACGCCGCTACGGCGGGCTCGCTGGTCATCAACGAGATTATGGCCTCGAACGTCGACGAATACATCAGTCCCGCCTTCAACTTCGACGGGTGGGTAGAGCTCTACAACCCCGGCAACCGCGCGGTGGAGTTAGGCGGTGTGGTGGTCAGCGACCCGGCAGACCCCGGCAATACGTGGGCGATGCCGCAGACAGCCGGCGTTGTGCCGGCAAAGGGTTTCAAGGTGGTGTGGTACGACTCGAACATCGGCAACCCGAACAACGCACCCTTCAAGCTCGACACCGACGGCGGGACGGTCATCTTCAGTACCCCTGGCGGTCAGGAGATAGCCCGGCAGACCTATCCCGCATCGCTGGAGCGCATCAGCTACGGCCGTCAGGGTGACGGCAGCGGCGACTGGGGTCTCTGTGCCGAGGCTACGCCGGGGTTGTCGAACAGCACCGTGACTCAGGCCACACAGATAGAGCCGCCGGTGGTAGACACCGACTCGCGACTCTTCACCAGTCCGCTGAACGTCCATGTCGACATACCCGAAGGATGCACACTCCACTACACCACCGACGGCCGGCTGCCGTCGCCAGGTGTCGGTGAGGTGAGCACTACGGGCGACTTCACCGTCGGCGACACACGCTGCTACCGCTTCCGGCTCTTCTCCAACGACAACAGCCGTCTGCCCTCGCGCGTGATCACGCGCTCGTACATATATAAAGACAGGGACTACTACCTGCCGGTAATCTCGGTGGTCAGCGACCCCCGTTTCCTCTACGACCCGGAGATAGGCGTGATGACCACGGGTCCGAACGGACGCCCCGGCAACGGCAGGGACGACCTGTGCAACTGGAACATGGACTGGGAGCGGCCGGTGAACTTCTCGTTCCTCGATGCCGAGGGACGCATGGTGCTCAACCAGGACGTGAACCTCGAGATGTGTGGTGGCTGGAGCCGTGGTTTCACACCACACTCCTTCAAACTCAAGGGTAACAAGGAGCTGGGCGGCGACAAGAACCTGCAATACCCGTTCTTCGAGCAGAAACCCTTCATACGCAACCGCACTCTGCAGATACGCAACGGCGGCAACGACACCTCCTGCCGCTTCAAAGACCCCGCACTGCAGTATATCGTAGAGACATCGGGCGTGGGACTCGACTGCCAGAGCTACCAGCCCGTTCATGAGTTCATCAACGGTGAATATATCGGCGTGCTGAACATGCGCGAGCCGAACAACAAGCATTATGTCTACGCTAACTACGGATGGGACGACGACCAGATAGACCAGTTCGAGATGTCGCCTGACTCTGGTTACGTACAGAAATGCGGTACGCCGGAGGTGTTCAACGAGCTGGTCGACGTGCTCTCGCCTGACGCTGCCAACGCCCAGACCTACGCGGAGATATGCCGCATCCTGGACATCGACGACTACATCAACTACATGGCTGCCGAGCTCTATCTCGGCGGTACCGACTTCCCGCAGAATAACATCAAGGCATTCAGGCACCGCGACAACGGACGCTTCCGCTTCGTGCTCTTCGACCTCGACTTCGCCTTTAACAGCGGTAACCCTTTCGGCGACTTCTTCGGGAAGGAGTACTACTGGTTCGACCAGCTCCGGCCGGCATCTTTGGGTCGCATCCACGACCAGATACGTCTGGTGACGCTGTTCAAGAACATGCTCCAGAACGCTGACTTCCGCCGGCGTTTCATCGACGCCTACTGCATCATGGGCGGCAGCGTGTTCGAGAAGTCGAGGGCTACGGCCATCGTCGACGAGCTCTTCAACCGTGTCGAGCCGGCCATGAACCTCATGGACAGAGGATGGTGGAGAGAGTCGGCAAATCCCACGGCAGAAAACCTGAAGAGCGGGCTCAGCAACCGTCTCGGGACGGCCATCAGTGCCATACGCAACTACTCCACCTTCCAGCTCAGCGGCACCACGCCACAGAGGGTGTCGATGACCAGCGACACCAAGGGGGCACGGCTGTTCATCAACAACGAGGCGGTGCCCACGGGCAACTTCGACGGACAGCTCTTCGCTCCTGTCACCGTGCGTGCCGAAGCACCGGCAGGCTACGTCTTCAGCGGGTGGTATGAGTCGTCGGGACGTGCCGTCTCAAGCCGAAACAGTATGTCGCTGCCCACCGGCGACATGGAGCTCATTGCCAAGTTCCGGAAGATGACAGCCGCCGAGAAGCAGAAGGCGGGCTATACACCGGTATGCATCAACGAGGTCAGCGGTGCCAATGACAGCTACATCAGCGAGTACGGCAAGAAAGGCGACTGGGTGGAGCTGTACAACACCACCGACGAGCCTGTCGATGTCGAGGGGATGTATCTCAGCGACAATGCCTCGAAGCCCACGAAGTTCCTTATCACCAAGGGCACGACACAGGCTCAGACCGTCATACCGCCTCACGGGTACCTTATCATCTGGTGCTCGAAGCGCGAGACTACCGACCAGGGACTGCACGCGTCGTTCAAGATCTCTGACGACGGCGGAGTTATAACGCTGACAGCCGCCGACCAGAGCTGGACAGACAGGGTGAGATATGACGCGCACGACGCCCGCACCACCATTGGCCGCTATCCTGACGGCGGACAGACTGTCTACACCATGAACGTTGCCACCATCGGCAAGAGTAATATCTTCTCAAGCTACGTCACCGAGGTAGACCAGGCCGACGAGGCTGTTGCCGTCAGCCAGCTGGAGGCTCCAGGAAGCCTGCGCGCTCTCTACGCCTCGGGTTCGCTGCTCGTCAAGAGCGGGCAGGACGGCGAGGCCAGCATCGAGCTGTTCCGTGCCGATGGCATGCTGGTACAGCAGACAACGGCACGTGTCGACGGTGGCAGTGCCAGCATGAGCCTCGACAACCTGCCGCAGGGATTCTATGTGGCACGGGTGACAGACGGCAAGGGAGGCAAGGCAAGTTGCAGATTTGTTAAATAAATATAAATCTTTACTAAACAGGGGGCCTCGTGCCCCCTTTTTCCATAAAAAGCAGTACCTTTGCAGTCCGATTATTGGGGAGAGACTTAGAATCCCCGTGGATGTAGTGTGAATAGCGGCGTCTTTGGCCGGGCGCAGCGGTTCGTGAATCGACATCCAGGCACGCCCTAAGGCATTAGACTCCAAGGGGTAACGTTAGACTGCTACGGAGACAAGAGTCTCTGCGGGCGGTTTTAGTGTGTGCCATAATAGAGAAAAGTAAAACTGTTTTTTAGTTAAAAGAAGAATTTTTGAAATGAACACTTTGAGTTACAAGACTATTTCCGTCAACAAGGAAACAGCAAAGAAGGAGTGGGTGGTCATCGATGCCACAGACCAGGTTGTAGGTCGCCTCTGCTCCAAGGTAGCTAAGCTGATTCGCGGCAAGTACAAGCCGACATTCACCCCGCACGTCGACTGCGGCGACAACGTTATCCTTATCAACGCCGATAAGGTGGTTTTCACTGGTAAGAAAGAGACCGACAAGGTCTACACTCGCTACACGGGCTATCCCGGTGGACAGCGCTTCAACACTCCTGCCGAGCTCCGCAAGAAGAAAGGTGGCGTGGACAAGATGCTGCGTCACGCCGTGAAGGGTATGCTCCCCAAGGGTCCCCTGGGACGTTCGCTGCTGAACAACCTCTACATCTACGAGGGAACAGAGCACCCGCACGAGGCACAGAAGCCCAAGACTATTGATATTAACCAGTATAAATAAATAAGGTAAGATGGAAGTAATCAACGCAATAGGTCGTCGCAAGAGCTCAGTAGCTCGCGTTTATCTGACAGAAGGTACAGGTAAGATCACGATCAACAAGAAAGATTTGGAAGTTTATTTTCCCTCTGCCATCCTGCAGTACGTGGTTAAGCAGCCGCTGAACCTGCTTGAGGTGGCTGAGAAGTATGACATCAAGGTTAACCTCGACGGTGGCGGTTTCACCGGTCAGAGCCAGGCCCTGCGTATGGCTATCGCCCGCGCTCTGGTGAAGATCAACGAAGAGGACAAGAAGAAGCTCAAGACTGCCGGATTCCTGACTCGTGACAGCCGTGAGGTTGAGCGTAAGAAGCCCGGACAGCCGAAGGCACGTCGTCGCTTCCAGTTCAGTAAGCGTTAATCTGACTGGACTATGTTTAGCATCTAAACTGCTGAGACTCTTTGGGGGGATGGGCCCTGTGAGCCCTATGAGTCCAATAGGCCTTATGAGCCCCAGATTACCCAGCGGCTGATTCTAACAAAGAATTAAAAAGAAAGTAAACACTAAAAAAAACAACAAACAACAATGGCAAGAACAAATTTTGATAGCCTGCTCCAGGCTGGCTGCCACTTCGGCCACCTGAAGCGTAAGTGGAACCCCGCAATGGCTCCTTTCATCTACACCGAGCGCAACGGTATCCACATCATCGACCTCTACAAGACAGTAGCCAAGATCGACGAGGCTGCTGACGCCCTCAAGCAGATCGCTAAGAGCGGTAAGAAGATTCTCTTCGTGGGAACTAAAAAACAGACTAAGGAAGTGATTGCAGAGAAGGCAGCAAGCATCAACATGCCTTACGTCATCGAGCGCTGGCCCGGTGGCATGCTCACCAACTTCCCCACTATCCGCAAGGCAGTGAAGAAAATGGCCAATATCGACAAGCTGATGAACGACGGAACATACGGTAACCTCTCGAAGCGCGAGCTCCTGCAGGTTACACGTCAGCGCGCCAAGCTGGAGAAGAACCTCGGTTCTATCGCCGACCTGACACGTCTGCCGAGCGCACTGTTCGTCATCGACGTCATGAAGGAGAACATCGCCGTCAAGGAGGCTAACCGCCTGGGTATCCCCGTGTTCGGTATCGTCGATACTAACAGCGACCCGAAGAACATCGACTTCGTCATCCCCGCCAACGACGATGCCAAGGACAGCGTGGAGGTTATCCTCAACGCCTGCTGCACAGCCATTGCCGAGGGTCTTGAGGAGCGCAAGGCTGAGAAAGCTGACGAGAAGGCTGCCGACGCTCAGGCTGAGGCTGATGCTGAGGAGAAAGCTCCGAAGCGTGCCGCCGCTGCCCGCAAGGCTCCTAAGGATGAGGAGACCGCAGAGGAGGCTCCCGCTGCTGAGTAATCATGCCGTGACTGTCGTGACAGCGTGATAACGAAATTAACGTAATAACAAAAAACAAAAAGAAACAATGGCAATTTCAATTGACGATATCAAGAAGCTCCGCGCTATGACCGGTGCCGGTCTGGCCGATGTTAAGAAGGCTCTGACCGAGGCCGAGGGAGACTTCGACAAGGCCAAGGAACTGCTCCGTGAGCGTGGACTGGCCATCGCTGCCAAGCGCAGCGACCGTGAGACTTCAAACGGTTGTGTACTCGTGAAGAAGGTGGCTGGCTTCGCCGCTACCATCGCCCTGAAGTGTGAGACTGACTTCGTGGCTAACGGTGCTGACTTCATCGCCCTGACACAGAATATCCTCGACGCTGCCATCGCAGCCAAGGCCAAGACACTCGACGAGGTCAAGGAACTGACACTGGCTGACGGACAGAAGGTGCAGGACGCCGTGACACAGCGCTCGGGTATCACCGGTGAGAAGATGGAGCTTGACGGCTACCTCACTCTTGAGGGTGACAACATCGAGGCTTACGACCACATGGGCAAGCACACACTGGCTACCCTCGTTCAGCTGAACAAGGAGAACGCCGAGGTGGGTCACAAGCTCGCCATGCAGGTGGCAGCCATGAAGCCCGTGGCTCTCGACAAGGACAGCGTCGACCAGAAGATTCTCGACGAGGAGTACAAGACCGCTGTCGAGAAGACGAAGCTCGAGCAGGTTGAGAAGTTCGTGGAGATGAAGATCAAGAAGGCTGGCATCAACCCCAACCTCGTCGACTCCGAGGACCACATCGAGTCGAACATGTCTAAGGGATGGCTCACTCAGGAGCAGGCCGACGAGGCCCGCAAGATCATTGCCGAGGCAAAGGTCGAGGGTGAGGCTCAGCTGAAGATGCCGATGATCGAGAACATCGCCAAGGGTCGTGTGCAGAAGTTCCTGAAGGAGAACTGCCTCGTTGACCAGGAGTTCCAGTTCGGCGACGGCGACAAGGCTACCGTTTCACAGTGGATTGCCCAGCAGGACAAGGAGCTGTCAATCGTGGCTTTCCGCCGCTTCACTCTGGCAGCAGAGTAATCCGGAGTTTTCGCTTTGCACGCAAAGTAAATGAAAATTTTCGCTATAGCAATGAATTATGCAGCCCACACTCGTGAGCTGCATAATTTTTTGACCGATACCGAAGGGGCAGCCAGCGACCCCGTCGTCTTCACCAAGGCCGACTCGGCACTGCTGAAGCCCGGTAGGCCGTTCTTCGTCCCCGACCATCTGGGACGCATCGACTACGAGGCAGAGCTCGTCGTTCGCATCTGCCGACTGGGAAAGAACATCCCCGAGCGTTTTGCCCACCGCTACTACGATGCCGTCACCGTAGGCATAGACTTCACGGCACGCGACATGCAGCGACGGGCCAGCGAGGCCGGTCAGCCGTGGACTATCTGCAAGGGCTTTGACGGCAGTGCAGCCATAGGAGAGTGGATAGCACTTGAGAGTGGAGAGTGGAAAGTGGAGAGTGGAGAGTGGAGAGAGAATGGAGTATCTTTCCGTTTAGACAAGAACGGCGAGACGGTGCAACGCGGCTGTTCGGCCGACATGATACACTCTGTCGACAAGATCATCAGCTACCTGTCGCAGTTCTTCACACTGAAGACCGGCGACCTGCTGTACACTGGAACACCGGCCGGCGTGGGTCCAGTACAGATAGGCGACCACCTGGAAGGGTGGCTCGGCGAGCAGCGCGTGCTGGACTTATATTGCAGATAAGACAATAAAAGCCTATAGCACAGCGTTATAATAACGATGAGAAAGGTCTGCAGACTACTCTTGGGACTACTGCTCCTGTTCCCCTCTGTTGACGCCGGGGCCCAGGACTTCTTCAACCTGACAGCTGACGATGTCAGGATAGACTCGCTGCTGCCCGTATTCAACTACGAGCAGGAGCTGGGTGTCAACTACGGCGACTCCGTCTACGAGGTGTCCATTGACTATCCGGAGTTCATCGATATGTCGGCAACCGACATAACACGCCTGCAGCGCCTGTCGGCAGAGCAGTTGCCAGAGATGCCGGAGATACACCGCTACGTCGGTGTGTCGCGGAAACGTGGGACACTCTATGTGCAGTTCATACCGCTGGTCTTCCGCGACGGCAGATACCAGAAGCTCGTCAGCTTCAAGCTCTCGGTCAAGGGGGTGGCAAAGACCGTCATGACGGCACGACAGAGCACTGCACCCTCACTATCAAGGGCTGCCAGGACCTCAAGTGCCGCGGAAACGGTGAGTGCTGCGAGGGCTGCCGACGCAAACGGCTATGCTACATCCTCGGTGCTGGCCACAGGACGATGGGCCAAGATCCGCGTTCCTGCTACTGGCATATACCAGCTGACAGACGCACTGATACGCAAGGCGGGCTTCTCAGACCTCTCGAAGGTGAAGGTCTACGGCTACGGCGGTGCCATGCAGCCGGAGGCGCTGACTGCCGAATACCTCATAGCCACCGACGACCTGCAGGAGGTGCCCACATGTACCGTCGGCGGACGGCGACTCTTCCATGCCACGGGGCCTGTGGGCTGGAGCAGCCCTACGGCGAGGACACGCACGCGTAACCCTTACAGCGACTACGGCTATTACTTCATCACCGAGGACGGCGGTGAACCGCTGACCGTCGGTGCCGATGAGTTCACCGCCTCTTTCTACCCGACAAACAACGACTATCACGTGCTCTACGAGGTCGACGACTACTCGTGGTTCCACGGCGGACGTAACCTGTTCGACAGCCGACTCTTCGGCGTGGGCACAAGCCGTAGCTATCAGCTTCCATCGACCGCGGCCGCAGGACAGCTGACGGTGGTGATGAGCTACGATGCCGTATGGCAGGCGACAGTAGCCGTCAACGGACAGCAGGTAGGCACGATGAGTGTGGGGTACAGCTCGCCGGGAGCTTCGCTGCCCGAGGGCATCGACTCCTACAGCAAGGGTGCCACCAAGACGTGGACCTTCGATGTCGACGCGTTAGGGACGGAGAACACCGTCACCATCACACAGACATCGGGCGGCAATATGCGTCTCGACTACCTGTCGCTGTGTCTCAGTGAGCCGGCACCACTGCCCGACTTGGCGACGGCACAGTTCGACGCTCCAGAATATGTGTATAACATAACCAACCAGAACCACCATGCTGACGGTTTCGCCGACATGGTGATAATAATACCGACGACACAGCGGCTGTCAGGACAGGCCGAACGGCTGAGGCAGCTGCACGAGCAGCACGACGGACTGCGCGTGACGATAGTACCGGCCGACGAGCTGTATAATGAGTTCTCAAGCGGCACGCCCGATGTCAATGCCTACCGCCGATACCTGAAGATGCTCTACGACCGTGCAGAGAGCGAGGCCGACATGCCACGCTATCTGCTGCTCATGGGCGACGGAGCGTGGGACAACCGCATGCTGACGAGCAGCTGGAGCGGCTATTCGCCCGACGACTTCCTGCTCTGCTATGAGAGCGAGAATTCGTTCAGCGAGACCGACTGCTACGTCACTGACGACTATTTCTGCCTGATGGACGAGGGCGAGGGGGGCAACATGACCGGTGCCGACAAGAGCGACCTGGCCGTGGGACGCTTCCCCGTACGTACTGAGGCCGAAGCGAAGACACTCGTCGACAAGACCATCAGCTATGTCAGCAACGAACAGGCAGGAGCGTGGCAGAACACCATCTGCTTCATGGGCGACGACGGCGACTACAACCGGCACATGGGCGATGCCGAGGCAGTGGCACAGATGGTGGAGGGCAACTGGCCCGACTACCATCTGAAGCGCATACACTGGGATGCCTACCAGCGTACGTCATCGTCGACGGGCTTCAGCTTCCCCGACGTGACACGTCTCATACGCCAGCAGATGCAGAGCGGTGCACTCATCATGAACTACACAGGTCACGGCGCTCCGTATGTCATGTCGCACGAACAGGTCGTGGGGCTCTCCGACTTCGAGCTGTCGTCAGGGCTGCGGCTGCCGCTGTGGGTGACGGCCTCATGCGACATCATGCCTTTCGACGGACAGGAGGAGAACATCGGCGAGACGGCAATGCTTAACAAGACCGGCGGTGCGATAGCCTTCTACGGCACCACACGTACCGTCTATGCCCATTATAACCGCTACATGAACCTCGCCTTCACCGAGTATGTGCTGGGAACCGACGATAGCGGACGACGTTACACCGTCGGCGAGGCAGCACGTCTGGCGAAGAACAAACTGCTGACGCCGCGAAACAATGTAGGCACCGACTATACGGCAAACAAGCTGCAGTACTCGTTGCTCGGCGACCCGGCACTCTGTCTCGCCACGCCGCAGGGCACTGTTACCATCGACAGCATCAACGGCGTGGCCACGGCATCGGCACAGGCACAGCTAAAGGCCGGTAAGACGGTGACCGTCAGCGGGCATATCGACGGGCAGCCGTCGTTCAGCGGAATAGTAACCCTGACGGTGCAGGACGTGGAGCAGCTCGTGACGTGCCGCATGAACAGCACCGAGAAGATAGACACTGCGTTTAAGTTCCGCGACCGCCTGAACACCCTGTACTCGGGAAGCGACAGCGTGCGTGGCGGGCGTTTCACACTGACGTTCGCACTGCCGAAGGACATCAGCTACACCGACGGGACGGGTATGGTGAAAGCCTTTGCCATAGACACGGCAAAAGAGTTTGGAGTTCATGGCAGCTGTGGCGCATTCACCATGGGCGGCGACTCGATGGCAGCCGATGACGGCATAGGACCGAGCATCTACTGCTACCTGAACAGCAGCTCGTTTGACAACGGCGGCAACGTCAACCCCACACCGTATTTCTATGCAGAGCTGTCGGACAAGGACGGCATCAACGCCTCGGGCAGCGGCATTGGCCACGACCTGGAACTGATAATCGACGGCGAGATGTCCAAGACGTATAACCTGAACGACTACTTCCAGTACGACTTCGGCGACTACCGCAGCGGAACGGTGGGGTTCAGCATTCCTGAGCTGAGCTACGGCACGCACAAGCTGCTCTTCCGGGCATGGGACGTGCTGAACAACTCATCACGCGCCGAGCTGACTTTCAATGTCGTCAGGGCACTGGAACCCAACTGCTTCAGCGTCATGGCAACGAAAAACCCCGCCACGACATCTACTACGTTCATTATCAACCACGACCGTACTGGTTCGGCAATGGATGTAGAGCTTGACATCTTCGACACTTCCGGCCGGCTGCTGTGGCGGCACAGCGAGAGCGGCGTGTCGGCAGACAACACCTACGCCATAGACTGGGACCTCACCACCAGTGGCGGTCGGCATCTGCAGACTGGTGTCTACCTTTATCGTGTCAGCATCAGCAGCGACGGCAGTCGGCAGGCTTCAAAAGCCAAGAAACTGATTATACTAAGCAATAAATAAGGGCGTTATGCCGTTATAATGGGCAGAAAGACAAGAAAGATGAAAACAAGTAAGATATGTCTGGCTATCAGCTGTTGGCTCTTAGCCGCTGGAAATGTCAGAGCTGACGACAAGAACACCATGTTCAACCCTGTTGAGCACGCGGTGATATCGGAGACCATTGCCCCCGATGCACGCGGTGCAGGCATGGGTGATGTCGGTGTGGCCACCGACCCTGATGTCAACTCGCAGCACTGGAATCCCGCCAAGTACCCGTTCTGTATCAGCCGTGCCGGTGTGGCTCTTAACTACACACCGTGGCTGCGACAGCTGGTCAACGACATCGACCTGGCTTATGTGGCAGGATACTACCGCATAGGTGACTATTCAGCCATCTCAGGTTCGCTGCGTTATTTCTCGCTCGGCGAGGTCTTCACCGACGACGGCTCCGACACCACCGTGAAACCGTACGAGATGTCGCTCGACGCTGCTTACTCGCTGATGCTCAGCGAGAACTTCTCTATAGCAGCGGCCATACGCTGGATATACAGCGACCTGCGCTACGACTACTCCGAGGACTCGAAGCCTGCCTCAGCCTTTGCCGCCGACCTGAGCATGTACTACAACAACTACGTGATGCTCGGTAACCGCGAGTGCCAGTTGGGCCTGGGTCTTAATGTGCGTAACATAGGTTCGAAAATATCGTACTACGGCGACGAGGAGAGCCAGTTCCTTCCCGCCAACCTGCGTCTCGGAGCATCGCTCATGGTGCCTGTCGACGAGTACAACCGTTTCTCGTTCTCCGCTGATGCCAACAAGCTGCTCGTTCCCACCGTGCCGGTACAGTTAGAGGACGAGTCGAACAGCGACTACCAGGACCGTGTGCGACGTGAGTACAGCGACATGGGTAGCATAAAGGGTATGTTCAAGAGTTTCAGCGATGCCCCCGGCGGTTTCAGTGAGGAGCTCGACGAGATACAGTGGTCTGTCGGTGCGGAGTACATCTATCACGACCAGTTCTCGCTGCGTGCCGGATACCACCACCAGGCGGAGTCGAAGGGCAACCTGAAGTACTTCACCATCGGCGGCGGCTTCCGTATGAATGTCTTCTCGCTCGATGTAGGCTACGTCATCTCGACAGCCAAGAGCAACCCTCTGGACCAGACACTACGTTTCACGCTGGCTTTCGACATGGACGGACTGAAAGACCTCTTCAAGTGATGATAAGAGTCGGAATGGGTTTTGACGTGCACCGGCTGGTTGAGGGGCGCGAGTTGTGGATGGGTGGAATACTCATCCCACACGAGAAGGGACTATTGGGACACAGCGATGCCGACGTGCTGTTGCACGCCGTCTGCGATGCAATGCTCGGGGCAGCGAACATGCGCGACATAGGCTACCACTTCCCCGACACGTCGGACGAGACACTCGGCATGGACTCCAAGGTTATCCTGCGAAAGACCGTCGGGCTCATAGCAACCAAAGGCTATCGCATCGGCAACATCGACGCTACCATCTGTGCCGAGCGGCCAAAGATGAACCAGCATATACCGGCAATGCAGAAGACAATGGCTGAGGTAATAGGCTGTGACCCGGATCAGATAAGCATCAAGGCTACCACTACCGAGCGCCTCGGATTCACCGGGCGCGAGGAGGGCATCTCCGCCTATGCCGTAGTGCTTATCGAGAAATAAGCTCCGTGAGGATAAACACGGAGTGTATGACGCGTTTGTCCTCCGGCGGAATCTCCATATAGTTCTTATAGAGGTCGCTAAGATAGGCATCGGGGTCTGCCGGTGCCGAGAACGTCTTTCCCTCGAACTCTATCACACCCAGCGGGAATACCGAGTCCTTCCGGTGCATGATGCCGTAGCCGTTGTTGGTGAGTATGTTTGAGATATACGTGTCCTTCCGGCAGAAAGCTGAGATGGCTGTCCAGAGGCTGCGATAGCACAGATATTTGGCCCCGAACCAGAAGAATTCGGCGAACGAGCGAATAGAGTAGTAGTGCGGCTTATGCAGTATGGAGTAGCTCTTCGATATGCCCAGCGTCAGTCTCTTCACCAGCTTCCGTGGCAGCGTAGGATAGTCTGTCATGGGGAAAATGTCCACGAACAGTCCCTTTTCATATTTGGCAGCGAGGTTGTCGCCTGCCTCGAGGAAGAAAGAGTTGAGGTCGCGAACCTTCGTGACAGGCTCCGTAGTGTCGTCCTGACTGCCGGGTGTCTGAAGTATCAGCTCCTCGGGCAGTTCCGACGGTGCCACGGCAGTGAAACGCTGCAGGTCGTCCTGACGCATGGCGATGTCGATATCGTCATCCCACGGGATGAAGCCTCCGTGGCGCACCGCCCCTAACAGCGTCCCGCCGTCGAGCCAGTAGTGTATGTCATGCTTACGGCAGATGTCGTCGATGGTCTCAAGAATTCTCAGCTGCTTGAGCTGACAGGCGCGCAGCTGCTGCTCTTTGAACTGCTTCAGGTAAGGGTTGCTCATCTTGTTGGCTTTAATATAGATAATGTACGGAACAGGGCGTCACGCATGTCGTACTGTGCAGTCCATCCTTTCTCCTTCAGGCGACGGTCGTCGAGGACGGCTCTCGTGGCTATAGAGAAACCTTTCTGCTCCGTAGCTGACGGCAGCTCGAAGACGACCTTGCGGCCGGCCCACTCAGCACACAGTGCGGCGAAGTCCTTCAGGTGTACGTCGCATGCCTCGCAGGCAATGTTATACGCCACGCCGTCGTCGCCGTGCAGCAGTACATAGAACATGGCGGCCACGGCATCGGCGACGTAGGTGTAGGAGAACAGCTGCTCGCCCTTGCTCTTCAGTACGATGTCATCGCCGTCGAGGGCCTTCCTGATGAACTGCGACGAGGCCTTGCTGTCATCCGTCAGCATGGTGGGTCCGAAGATGCGGCTCAGCCGTACAATCCTGACCTTAACACCGTGCTCGGCACTGAACGACTGGCATAGAGCTTCGCTGAGGCGTTTCGACTCCGGGTAGCAGGAACGTGCGTTCGACAGGTTCAGCATGCCGGTATAGTCCTCATGGAAACAGTCCTCGCCGCGTGCGTTGCCGTAGACCTCCACCGTCGAGGGGTAGAGTACCGTGGCATGACACGCCATGGCTTTCCTCAAGGCGTGCTCGGCTCCCTTCACATTGATGTCGATGGTCTCGACAGGATACTGCGAGTAGGCCAGGGGGTGGGTGTTGGAGGCTAAGGGGATGATGTAGTCTGCGTCGGGAAGGTCGTCAAGAGCCTCGCGGGCATCGTGCTCCACAAAGTGGAAATGGTCGTCGCTGAAATACTCACCGAGCCGTGTGGCAGCCTTCTCGCGGTTTCTGCCCAGGGCGTAGACGGTGATGTCGGCTCCATGACGGCTGTAGCTCATCAGGACGTCAATGAGACAGCAGCCCACAAGTCCTGTTGCACCGGTGATGATAAACCGCTTACCCTGAAGGCTGCTCATGCCCGGAGTGTTCAGTATGCGCTCCAAATCCTCCTGATAGAGCGGGTGTTGCTTGTTGAGAACTATTTCAGCCATGTGTCCTTGTCCATTTTAAGATAACCCTTGAACATCTCCAAGTCGTCCTTGGTCGTCAGTTTGATGTTCTTGTCGGAGCCGGCGGCAAAGTGCAGTTTCTCGCCCAGCTCCACCATCATAGTGTTGGTGTATGAAGAACCGTAGATGCCTATCCCTTTGGCGAAGGCCTCGTGGTAGGCCTCGTCCAGACGCTTGAACTGGTAAGCCTGCGGCGTTGACACCCTGCGGAGCGTCTCGCGCGGGATATACTGTGTAGTGGTATCGGGAGAATCTTTGTCGACGATGAATATCTGTTCGTTGTATGGCAGTGACGTCACGCCGTTGCCAAACTCCCTGGCTTTCTCGATGACGTCGGTGAGCACGGTGTCGTCGACCAGCGGACGTATGCCGTCGTGGATGATGACGATATCGTCGTCAGACACCTTCCCCTCGAGGGCGAACACCCCGTTGCGTATGCTCTCCTGAGCGCTCGTCCCGCCACTGACGATACCTCTCAGCTTAGTGATGTTGAACTGGTTGGCATAGGCCCGCAGCACCTCATGCCAGCCGTCGAGGCAGACGACCTCGATGGCATCGACCATCGGGTGACGCTGGAAACTCTCAAGAGTGTATATCAGTACGGGTTTGTCGTAGACGTTGATAAACTGCTTGGGTATGTCCTGCCCCATGCGGTTGCCCGAACCGCCGGCAATAATCAGTGCATAGTTCATAATCCTGATAATTTTTTGCAAAGGTACGAAAAAACTCTAAACTCTAAACTCTAAACTCTAAACTTTTTTGTACCTTTGCCCACAAATTTCGTATGACATGAAGAATCCTGCAAAGATTGACATCGCGGTGCTGATATTGTTTTTCAACAGGCCCGAACAGCTGAAAGGCGTTTTCGACGAAGTGAAGAAGGCGCGGCCGTCGCGCCTGTTCCTCTATCAGGACGGACCGCGTGGCGAGCGTGACAAGGCCGGCATAGAAGCATGCCGCAAGATAGTCGACGACATAGACTGGGAGTGTGACGTTCAGCGTATGTACCAGGAGCGCAACTACGGTTGTGACCCCTCGGAGTTCATCTCGCAGAAATGGGCCTTCTCAATGGCTGACAAGTGCATCGTGCTGGAAGATGACGATGTCCCCTCGCAGTCGTTCTTTCCTTTCTGCAAGGAGATGCTCGACCGCTACGAGCACGACCAGCGCATCAGCATGGTTTGTGGTCTCAACTACGACGAGCAGACACCGGGCATGCCTTACGACTATTTCTTCAGCACCGTGTTTGCCATCAGCGGGTGGGCATCGTGGCGACGTGTCGTCGACCAGTGGGACGAGCATTACACCTTTCTCGACGACGACTTCAACCTTCACCAGCTCGATGCGTACGTCAAGGAGCGTAAGTTCCAGAAGGAGTTCATACGTTACTGCCAGTATCACCGATCTACAGGGAAGGCCTACTATGAGACCATCTTCCATGCAGCGATGTTCTTCAGTAGCGGACTGAGCATTGTGCCGCGCGTAAACATGATTAACAACGCAGGAGCCGTAGGCGAGGGTGTTCATCTGGCAGGCAGCAACGACGACCTGCCCAGCGCCTATCGTCGCATCTTCACCATGGGGCGTCACGAGTTGGAGTTCCCTCTGAAGCACCCCCGATATGTCATAGAGAACGTAGAGTACAAGGACCGCATGTTCCGCACCATGGGGTGGGGACACCCGTGGCTCAAGGTAGGCCGTTCGTTGGAAGAGCTATGGATAAACCTTCGTAAAGGCAACTTCAAGCGTATCAGCCAGGCCGTCACCAACAGGGTGGGTATCTGGATGGGGCGTTCGAAGTGGGATTAGCCTCTACCTGTTTCCCGTCAGCAGCGACAGTACTCTGGGAATAACCTTCTTGCACGAAGCATATACTGTCAGGCAAATGGCATAGATGAGTATGGGTGTAAGAAGGTATCGTGCTGTCAAGACTATCGGATTGCCGGAATGCAGTGTGACAGCCTTGGCAATAAAGAATCCTATGGGCAAGGCGAACTCCAGGTGCAGGGCGTAGACGAAGAAGCTACTGTCGGACAGCAGTGCCGGAAAGCGGAACTGCGACCATCTGTCTGTCGCCCATGATGCCGCTGCCAGTACCGACAACACGCCCGTAACG
>Ga0310697_10002049_pt1 | contig 22114 bp, 19 predicted proteins | sample 172DNAGHGlowgp2_FD_203883 | JGI IMG/M metagenome (GOLD analysis project Ga0310697, IMG submission 203883) | Sheep rumen microbial communities from Palmerston North, Manawatu-Wanganui, New Zealand - 1728 DNA GHGlow gp2 (v2) (version 2) | ecosystem: Host-associated > Mammals > Digestive system >... | reverse complement strand
TCGCGTCCAACAGTTATCACAAGTACGACGTCAACGACTATTACACGATCGACCCGCAGTTCGGCACGCAGGACGACCTCGACGCGCTGATCGCGCTGTGCCATGCGCGCAACGTCAAGCTGATCCTCGATCTGCCGGTCAATCATACCGGACGCGGGTGCGAATGGTTTGCAAAGTTCCGGGACGCGCACCGAGACGGCGATCGGAACAGTCCCTACTACGAGTATTACACCTACTACACCGAGGGCGAGGTCGCGCCGGCGGGACGGACGTTTTCGAAGCTTGCGCAGACGGACATCTATTATGAATGCAATTTCTCGACCGACATGCCGGAGCTGAACTTCGACTGCCCCGCCGTACGGGAAGAGGTCGAGCGGGTTGCGCGCTATTATCTCGAGCGCGGCGTGGACGGATTCCGCTTCGACGCGGCAAAATACGCGTACTTCGGCGAGCACGCAAAGAGCGTCGCCTACTGGACCGAGCTTTTAACGTCGCTTCGCGCCGACTATCCGGCGCTGTACACCGTCGCGGAGGTCTGGGACGGCGACGGCGTGACCGACCTGTACTATCCCGCGACCAACTGCTTCAACTTCACGACCTCGCAAACGAGCGGCCTGTTCGCCGAGACCGCCAAGCAGGGCAAGGCGGGAACGCTTTGCGGCTACGTCGAAAAATACCTCGCGTCGATCAGGGACACGAATCCGGACGCGATGTTCGTGCCGTTCATCGCGAATCACGACACCGACCGCGCCGCAGGGTATCTGACCGTCGCTTCCGGCTATATGAAGATGGCGGCAAATCTTTATATCCTCGGTCCCGGCTCTCCGTTCCTCTATTACGGCGAGGAGCTCGGCATGCGCGGCTCGCGCGGCGGCGAAAACACCGACGCCAACCGCCGTCTTGCGATGATCTGGGGCGACGGCGACACCGTAAAGGATCCGGTCGGCTCCACCTACGATCCCAAGAATCAGATCGAGCACGGCGCCGTCGAGCAGATCGCCGACGCGAACAGTCTCTATACCTATTATAAAAAACTGCTCATGATCCGCAAGGCGAACCCCGCGATCGCGCGCGGCGACTATCACGCCGTGTCGGTCGGCAGCGGCACCGTCGGCGGCTTTACCTCGACCTATGAGGGCAAGACCGTGCTCGTGCTGCACAATCCGGGCATCATGACGCAGACGGTCGATCTTTCCGCGCTCGGCGCCTTTACGACCCTGCGCGCCGCGATCGGCGTCGGAACCGCGACGCTCGAGGGAACTTCCCTTACTCTCGAAGGGCAAACCTCCGTGGTGCTCGACTGAGTTCTCCGAAAATACACGAACCGCCCGGACGTTGCCGGGCGGTTCGCTTGTTTCGCGCGCGGGTTTGGGAGAGGAGGCGCGCGAAAGGGGAGGATTATGTTTCGGGCAGGAGGTAAATAATATCGCTGATCGTGCGGTTTTTGCCGCAAATGCTGTTGATGATGTCGCCGTTCCAGTACATCTGCGCGGACGCGCCGCCGTCAAGGTTATAGGCGGCCTTGCAGCCGAGATCCTCCATCAACTGGCTCAGCGCGTTCAGCCGCATGCCCTCCGACCAGCCTTCGCGCCGGCCGTCGACGATCACGAAGCAGTAGTGTCCCGGCTCATAGTAGCCGATCGCCGCGCGCGGATTGTGTCCCGAAAGCGCGTGAGAAATCTGCATCGCCTTCCCGTTTTCGTCGAGCAGCGCCGGCCCGAAGCCCCAGACCTGCCACGGATCGGAATCGATGATCTCCTGCTTTTCGAACGTGCCCCATTTTTTCGTCTCCATGCGTCCGTCGCGGTACAGCACGCACAGGTCGGTGTCCTCGATCAAGGTGTCGCGGTACAGCTCGCCGTTGCGGATCACAAAACTGTTCTTCACATGCGTGTAGCTGTCGCCGTCGATCGCCAGCAGCGCGCCGAGATCGGACGCGATGTCCTTGACGTAGCGCGTGTAGCGCGTGTTGAAATCGCCGCGCGCCGCCGCGGTTCTGATCGAGGTCACGTCCTGCACGTAGACGTCGGCAACGTAATAGGTTGCGATCTTCGCATAGGTGTCCTTCTCGGTGTAGCGCGTCACCGTGACGTCGATCGACTTGCTGCGATAGCGGTTTTCGGTAAGGACCGGCGCGTCCGAAAACCGGTCGGGGAAGCGGTTGCCGCAAAGTCCCTCTTCCGGTACGGGATCGGTCGAAGCGGGCGCGCCGCCCGGCAAAGCGGACGGCGACGCATCCGGCGCGTCAATCGAAGCGGTTAGAACCGTCGGCGATTCGGTGACCGCATGCGCCGAAGCATCGGACGTCTGGGCCGCCGTTACCGGCTTTGCGTCCGACGCGCAGGCGCAGAGCAGAAAAAACAAGCAACCAAAAATCAGAATTCGCCGCATCGAAAAAGCCCTTTCTTCCTCTCCCGTTCCCTATCATACGACACGGTTTCGTCCAAAACGTGACAGACTTGTAAGCGGCTTGTAAGTAAGTTGTAAGAGAGTTGTAAAAACGCGCATAGCACGACAAAAATCCGCATATGCTGTTGCCATGAAGACGAAACAGAAAATCAATCTCTCTTATGTGTTATGGGCGCTGCTGCCGCTTGCGGTCGGCGGGCTCTCCACGCTCCTCTCGATGGACGGCATGAAGGCGAACGACGCGCTCCGCCAGCCTGCGCTGCAGCCGCCCGGCTGGCTGTTCTCCGTGGCGTGGGGCGTCCTCTACCTGCTGATGGGCATCGGCGCGGGACTTGTGTGGAACGCCGTCCCGCGCGGCTGGAAAGACGCGCTGATCCCGTTCATCGCCCAGCTTGTGCTGAACTTCATCTGGTCGCCGCTGTTCTTTACCTGGCAGCTGCGGCTCGCCGCGTTCTTCGTGCTGCTCGGCATGCTGGGGCTTGCGATCTGGATGACCGTATCCTTCTACCGCGAGCGCAAATCCGCAGGTCTTTTACAGATCCCCTATCTGCTCTGGCTCTGCTTCGCCGGCTACCTGAACTTCGCATCGTACCTTTTGAACGGCTGACATACACTCCCGGCGGAAATCCGCCGGGAGTGGTCGTTAAAAGGTTTTTTTCAAACATATATATTTTGAAAAAACAAACGAAAAACGATTGACATTTTTCTGCATGCCTACTATTATAATATTGAAGGGGCTATAAGGAAACGGTTGTGAGTTTCTTTATAGTTTTTTCGGCTTAAGTGTTTTACGGAACCGTTTGTAAAAATTATTACTATTCTGAATCAAGGAGGAAACACCATGTTCAATTTCTTCATTTCGCTGTTCGGGCAGGATCCGGTTTCGAGCCACCAGAGTACCGGCCGCGACCGCCGTACGCCTGAGCTGCCTATCTTCGCTGACACGTGCAACTGCACCGTGAAGATGATGGTGTGGTAATCGCATTAAACGATTGAACCCGGCGGATTTCCGCCGGGTTCTTTTTATTTACTGAGCAGGATTATCGGTTTCGATCCTGCACTCGAACAGCAGCGGCCAGTCCTTGCCGGTGACGTACAGGTTTTGCGTGTTCGCGTCGAAAGCGATCCCGTTCAGAACGTCGTTGTAGCCGTCGAGCTGTCCGGATGCCGCCGCCTGATCGCAAAGGTCGGTCATGTCGAGCATCTGCAGAACCGTCCCGTCCTCCGGATCGATGACGGCGATCTCATTGGTCAGCCAGACGTTTGCAAAGATGCAGCCGTCGATGTACTCGAGTTCGTTGAGCAGATCGACCTCTTCCCCGTCGTACGTTGCGGTGATCGTTCTGACGTCCTTCATGTCGGCGTCCAGAAAGTAGACCGTCGCGCTGCCGTCGGTGGCGATCAGCGATTCGCCGTCGGTCGTCAGCCCCCAGCCTTCGCGCGGATAGAGCTGTTTTCCCGTAAGCTCAAGCGTTTCGGGATCGTATTTCTGCACGAAGTGCTCCTGCCAGGTCAGCACGTAGACGGTGTTGTCAAAGACGACCGAACCCTCGGCAAACAGGTCCGGCGCGATCGAAACCTCCTGTTCCGCGGCGCCGGTTTCGATATCGATGTTTTTATACAGCTTCGAACTGCCGTAGCGGCCGCTCGACTCGTACATCCTGCCGTCATGGAAGAACAGGCCCTGCGTAAACGACTTGGGATTGTGCGGATATTGGTTCTGCTGCACGATGCGGATCGTTTCGCCCTGCCGCAAACGATCGATCAGGCGCGGCTCGGGTTCGGGACTCGGCTGGGGCGTTTCCGCGTCCGGCTGCTGCGGATGCGCGCAGGAAACGCTCAACGCGCCGAAGCAGAAAAGCAGGCACAGTAAAAATGCGAGAATTCGTTTCATCTGTTCTTCCTCCTTCACGGATCGTCTATGAAAGCTCTTCGGGACTGACGGGCTCGGGGTAGCGCTGCATATAGCCGCGGCGGACGAGCATCGAGACAAGGAAGTGCGTCGCCGCGGTGAGCGCCCACGAGACCGGATAGGACAGGTAGACCATGGTGAGCGTCGGGCGGAGCGGGAAGATACAGTAGATCCACACCAGCCGCAGCACGCATGAGCCGATCAGCGAGATCAGCGTGGACAGCGTGGACTTGCCGAGTCCGCGCAAAATCCCCGAGCCGACCTCCATGAACGCGAGCAGGAAGTACGGGATCACCATGACGTAGAAGCGCGTATAGGCGGTTTCGATCGAGACCGGGTCGCCGTTTTGGATATAGAGCCCGACCAGCGGCCGCCGCAGCAGCAGGATGATCGCCGCGGCGGTGATCGCGACCAGCGCGGTCACGAAATAGCAGCAGCGCATGACGGTGCCGATGCGCTTGTACTTCTTGGCGCCGTGGTGCTGGCTGGTGAACGTGACCGACGCCTGATAGACCGAGTTCGTGGCGGTGTAGGCGAAGCCCTCGAGGTTCGTCGCGGCGGCGTTGCCGTCGATGACCGACGAACCGCCGGGGCACACGGAATTGTTGATGCCGATGATCGTGCTCTGGATCAGCATATTGGACAGCGAGAACAGCGCGCCCTGCACACCGGCGGGCAGGCCGTCCCTTAAGATCTCCTTCATCGCGGTGCGGTCGAGTCCGAGCTTTTTCAGCGTGAGCCGGCACCAGCCGGGATCGCGCATGAGCACGACGCCCAGAAGGATCACGTTCGCCGCGTTTGCGATGACGGTCGCGTACGCGACGCCGTCGACCGAGCGCTTCAAAACGAGCACGAAAAAGAGGTTCATCACCACGTTCAGCAGCCCCGTGCCGGTCAGAATGAACAGCGGCGTGCGCGTGTCGCCCTTGGCTCTTAAAATCGCGATCATGTAGTTGGAAATCGCCAAAAACGGCGCGCCGCAGAAATAGATGCGCGTATAGAGCGTGGCAAGCTCCAAAACGTGTCCCTGATCGCCGAGCAGGATCAGGATCGGACGGCTGATCACAAGTCCGATCGCGGTACACGCCGCGCCGAAGATCGCCGCCATCACCAGCGAAGTATGCACGGCGCGGCCGGTCGCTTCTTCGTCGCCTCTTCCGATGTTGCGCGCGACGACCACGTTGGTGCCGATCGCAAAGCCGGAAAAGATATTGAGGATCAGGTTGATCATAGCGCCGGTGGTGCCGATCGAGCCGATCGCGCCCTCCACGCCGGACATGCCCGCGATGATCATATCCGCGGCGTTGTACAGCATCTGCAGGAGATTGGTCGCCATCAGCGGCAACGCAAACAGAAAGACCTTGCCGAGCAGCGGTCCTTCCAGCATTTGAATATCCCTGGAACGCGCGGAAATCCTCATGGTCCTCCTTCTCCGTTTACACGACGGACAGATACGGCGTCGCGTTCAGGTCGAGCCCCGCGCGATGCCCTTTCATCAGCAGATAATACCCGGCGCTGCCGATCATGGCGGCGTTGTCGGTGCAGTAGCAAAAATCGGGGCAGCAGAAGCGGATGCCCTTCTTCGCCGCTTTTTCGGCAAGCATCCTGCGCAGCGCGCCGTTTGCGGAAACGCCGCCCGCGAGCGCGAGCGTATCGTTCGAAGCGCGGACCGCCTTGTCCGATAGGATCGAGACGACCTCATACTGGAAGCTCGCCGCGACGTCGGCGCGGTTGACCGTTTCACCGCGCTGTTCGGCGGTGTGCAGGACGTTGATGACCGCGGTCTTCAGTCCCGAAAAGCTCATATCGTACTCGTCCTCGCGCTCGTTGAACGCGGAGCGGAAGCGGATCGCTTTCGGATCGCCCTCCTTTGCGAGCTTCTCGAGCTCCGGCCCGCCCGGATACGGAAGTCCTAAAACCCTTGCGACCTTGTCGAACGCCTCGCCCGCCGCGTCGTCGCGCGTGCGGCCGATCAGCGTGCAGCGGTCGTAGTCCTCGACCCGCACGATATGGCTGTGTCCGCCGGACGCGATCAGGCAGGTGAACGGCGGATAAAGGTCCTCAAATGTCAGGTAATTTGCGGCGATATGCCCTAAGATATGGTTCGTGCCGACAAGCGGCAGGTTGCGCGAGAGCGCAAGTCCCTTTGCGTAGCTCACGCCGACCAAAAGCGCGCCGACCAGACCCGGTCCGCAGGTGACCGCGACCGCGTCGATCGCGTCAAGGGTCAGACCCGCGTCATTCAGCGCCTTTTCGACGACCGCGCCGATGCGCTCCACATGGTTGCGGCTCGCAAGCTCCGGCACGACGCCGCCGTATTTCCGGTGCAGCGGGATCTGCGTGTGCACGACGTTTGAGAGTACCTCGCGTCCGTCGCGCACGATCGCGCAGGCGGTCTCGTCGCACGAGGTCTCGATCGCAAGCACCGTGGCGCTGCCTTTCTCGATCAACGCGGCGTGTTTTTCCGCCGCGATTGTTTCATAGCTCATCGGGGTCCGCTTCCTTTGTTTCCGTCAAGTCTTCTTTCGCCGGTTCATCCGGCTGTTCCGGTTCGGGTTTTGCCGCAGGTTCCGGTTCGTCGAGCGGTTCGCCGGCTTCGGCGCGGCGCAGGATCTCTTCGCGTTGGCTGACCGAGGCGTTGCGCAGTTTATGCGCGAGCACGAGGTCGGGACCTTCGATCGGCACGGGTTCGTTCTCGTCGCGCTCGACGGTCACGATGTCCGCCACGGCGCGGGCGACCTTCTTCTTTCCGGCGTAGCGGATCACAAGCGCGACCAGCAGCACGAACGCAAGCTCCAAAAGCACGCAGACGGCGCAGCGCAGCACGAGCGGCGGGAAGATCGGCATCAGCATGCGCACCATGATGCTGTCATTTGAAAGCACCCAGTTTAGCGCATTCATTGCGTCGGGCGTCGCGCCCGCGGAGAGATACTTCACAAGCGAGCCCGGGAAGATCAGAAAATGGAACACGGTCCAGAAGCTGTCAAAGTCGAGCACCGCCCAGATCCCGAAAAACGCGATCACGCCGCCGAAGATCCCGAGCGCCCAGAAGAGGCCCGACGAGAGCAGCGCGCGTTTTTTGCCCGCCTCGATCAGCAGCAGCGCCGCGCCGATCAGCAGCGCGCCCGCGACCGCGCCGAAGCGCGCGAACACATAGAGCCCGTGCCAGAGCCCCTGCACTTCCTCCATGTGCACGACTTCCTTTTCGTGATAAAAGATGTCGTCGAGCGGTTCGCCGTTGACCTTTGCGGAATACTTGATGGTTGCGCGTTCGCCGCGCATGTATTCGAGCAGCGTTTCCGTCGCGCCGGCGAGATCGGGCGTGCTCATGCCCATCAGATCGTCGACGTCCCGTTGGCGGTACTGCGCCTCGATATAGTCGGTGTCGCGCAGAACGAGCGAGACCGACAGGAACGCCGCGCTGAACAGGATCAGAATCGCGCCGAGAATGACGCAGAGTTTTCCGAGTGAATTACGCATGCGGCCTCCTTACCGATAGAATGTATTGCCGCCGACAAACTCTCTGAGGATGCTCGTGGGCGGGATCTCGTCCTCCACGGCGGCGTCCGAGATATAGTTCAGAAACTTGATGATATTGATGACCTCGTCGTAGCACGGGCTTGTCGAATCCACGTCCCGAAGCAACGGATAGATGTGCTTTTTGAGCACGCACAGCTCGTACACGAGCGACGTGTTCATGATCGCGTCCGCGCTCTCCTGGTACGGGAAGATCCACTTCTGTTCGCCGCGCTTGACCGAATCCCACATGCCGAGCGTGCGCTCGATGGTCGCGCCGCGCGTTTCGTAATCGCGCACCATGCGTCGAAGCAGCCGCACGTCCGTGGTCGGGATGCGGTTGTGATCGTCGAGGTTCAACGTGGTCAGCGCCGACACGTAGAGCTTGAAGATCAGCTTTTTGTCGATCGCGGGCGTTAAAAGCTTCGGGTTCAGTCCGTGCAGGCCCTCGATGATCAGCATGGCGTCCTCATGAAGCTGAACGAAGTGTCCGACCATCTGCCTGGAGCCCGTCTTGAAATCGAAGTGCGGGATCTCCACGCGCTCGCCGTTCAACAGCGCTTCAAGGTCCGTATTGAACTGCTTGACGTCGATCATGTCAATGTGCTCGTAGTCGATCTCGCCGTTCTCGTCGGGCGTGATCAGCGAGCGGTCGATGTAGTAATCGTCGAGCGACAGAAGGATCGGCGTCTTGCCGAGCACGCGTAACTGCGTCGCCACACGGTTCGCGCTCGTCGTCTTGCCCGAGCTCGACGGTCCCGCGATCAGCACGGCGCGCGCGCCGCGGTTGACGATCTCGGTCGCGATCTCCGCAAACCTGCGCTCGTGCAGCGCTTCGTTGACGCGGATCAGCTCGCGCACGCTGCCGTTTTCGACCATGTCGTTGAGATCGGCGACGCAGCGGCAGTGCATCAGCTCCGCCCATCGGTCGGACTGCGCAAAGACCTTACTGAGATTCGGCATATACACGTAGCGCGTCGCAACGTCCGCGTCCGCGATCGACGGGCGCAAAAGGAACAGTCCGCCGGGCCGAAACTGCAGGTCGAACACCTTCGCGTAGCCGGTACTGGGCAGCATTTCGCCGTAGAAATAGTCGGCGTAGTCGCCGTGCTGGTACACGTCGAAGTACGTGAACTGCCGCCATTTCAACAGCCGCACCTTGTCGGTCTGCCCGTCCTGCTCGAACAGGTGGATCGCCTCGTCGATGTCCAGCCGCCTGCGGGTCAGCGGGTAGTCCGCTTCGACGATCGCGCGCATCTTATCGCGCACCGCCTCGAGATCGTCCGGCGTGAACGGCGGGTCCGTCTCGACCGAGATGTCCAGCGACGGTCCGATCGCGAAATTGACCTTCGCGTGCGCCTGCGGGAACAGCTCGCGCATCGCAAGGAAGAAGATGTAGATGATCGTGCGCTCATAGATCGCTCTGCCGCGGCTCTCCTCGTAGCGGATCAGCTTCACTTCGCCGCCGCCTTTTCGGATCGCCTTGCGCATGCGGAACGTCGTGGGCGCGTCGCCGTGCTCCTTTTCCCGCACGGGCACGTAGTTGAGCGTGAACACTTCGCCCGCAATGTCCGCGGCGATCGGCCGCGTTTTCAAGCTGTCCGTGTCAAGATTCAGCCTGCGAACGAGATCCAGAAGGCTCTCGCCGGTCGCGGCTTCCACGGGATGATGATCGATTCGTATCTGCATAGCTTACCCCCATAGGATCGACAGCGCCGGAACGACCTGCTTTTTGCGCGAAAGCACGCCCGGCAGAAAGACGGTCCGGTCCTTGATTTTGACATTGAACGCTTCCTCGACCGTGTTGAGATCGCCGCTGCACAGCAGTACGGTTCCCTCGCGCAAAACGTCGGTCAGCATCAGAAGCAGAATATGGAAGCCGCGCTCCGAACGCACTTCCTCCATGATCGAGAGGAACGCGTCGCGCTGCTTTAAAAGCTCCTCCGAATCGATGCAGTTGATCTGCCCGATCCCGAGCTTGTGTCCCGCGATCTCAAAGTGCTTGAAATCGGACAGCAGCATCTTTCTGAGATCGCCCGTCTCGCTGAACGCGGCCGGATTGAAGATGTCGCGCTCGAGATCCTCCAGCGATTCGTTCGCGATCGCCGCCATGCGCTCCGCCATCAGCCGGTCGCGCGGCGTCGCGGTCGGCGACTTGAAATAGATCGTGTCCGAAACGATACCGGCAGCCAGAAGTCCCGCAAGGTTTTTGCCCGGCATGATGCCGCGCTCCTGGAACATCGACGCGACGATCGTGCAGGTCGCGCCGACCGGCTCGTTGCGCACGTAGATCGGCGAACCCGTCTGCACGTCCGCAAGCCGGTGGTGGTCGATGATCGCAAGGATCTCCGCTTCCGAAAGCCCGTCGACCGACTGCGAAAGCTCGTTGTGATCGACCAGAACGACCTTCTTGCGGTTCGGCCGCAGCAGGTGATACCGCGACAGCGTGCCGACCACGCGGTCGTCCTCGTCGAGGATCGGATAGCTGCGATAGCGCGACTTGAGCGTCTGCTCGCGCACCTCGTCGAGATAATCGTTCAGCCGGAACGCGACCGGTTCCTTGTCGGGCAGGATGCGCTCGACCGGCACCGACTGGATCACGCGCCGCGCCGCGCAGTACGCGTCGTAGGGCGTGGTGATCAGAACCGTCTCCTCCGCGTTCTCGGCGACGGCGGGATCGAACCGCGTGCCCGAGATGATCACGCACGCCGCCTTTGCCGCGACCGCGCGTCGGATCACGTCCGGATCGCTCCCGGTCACCACGATCATGCCGCGGCGAAACGCCGTTTCGACGTCGTCCGCTTCCGGCACCGCGACCTTCAGTTCGCCCGACAGCGCCGTGACCGTGCTGTTGACGCCCCAAAGCTGTCCGTCCAGGTTCGATACCAGATTGAACAGGGGGATCTCACTTAGATGCGGATTCTCCGATGAGGACAGATCAAACGCCGCAATGTCGCCCGCGGTCAGCATGCCGCGAAGCTTGCCGTCGTCGTCCGCCACCGGCAGCGAGGATTGCTCGCGCTCGCCCGAGCGCATCGCCTCCCACGCGCGCTGGACCGTGACCGCGCTCGACAGAACCGCCGGCCGGTCAAAGTTTAAGTCGCGCACCTGCGTGCGGACGTTGAACAGACGCTCGGGCGCGTCAAAGCCGAAGCGCTTCAGAATGTGCGCGGTCTCGTCGCTGACCGCGCCGATGCACCGCGCCACGTACCGCCGGTCGCCCAGCGCGTTCATAAGCGCGGCATACGCGATCGCCGATACCACGGAGTCCGTATCCGGATTCTTGTGTCCGGTCACATAGATCGGTTCCTGTTGCTCCATATGCGTTCCGTCCTCTTGAAAGGTTCAGATAAATATCCAGTTTGTATTATAGCAGACGCCGCGCCGTTTTACCACAATCCGCTCTTGACGTTTGCACAAAGTTCACATATAATAAATTGGTAAAAGGGAGTAGCCGACGCAAAGGCGTGACCTGCGGCGTCAGCACGGGCGTTTGCCCCGCTGCCGGTCGGAATGTGCGAGACTTTTATGCATCAAACCACGTGCATGAACGTCTCTTTTTTCATGCAGAAAGGAAGAAACCCATGTCATTTTCCGTACCCGATTCCCTGTTCTGGACCATCGTCCTGTTCCTGGGCGGTCTTGCGCTGATCTGCGTGGGCGGCGATAAGTTCGTCGACGCCGCCGTCGCCATCGCAAAGCGGCTGAAGATCCCCCAGATCGTCGTCGGCGCGACCATCGTGTCGCTCGGCACCACGCTGCCGGAGATCCTCGTGTCCACCTCCGCCGCGATCGGAAAGGCGCAGTCGCCCGACATCAGCGTCGGAAACGCGCTGGGCAGCATCATCTGCAACACCGCGCTGATCGCCGGCGTCGGACAGCTCATCCGACCCGCCCATACGGTCAAGGGCAAGTCCGTCGGCTGGCGCATGCTGTTCTTCGTCGCAACCGCCGTGCTGCTGTTCGTCTCCGTTCTATTAAGCCCCGCCCGCAGCGACGGATTTGCGGGCACCGTCATGCGCTGGACCGGCATCGTGCTCGTGCTCGGCTTCTGCCTCTACGCGTTCCTCTCGATCAAGTGGAAGGACAGCGACGGCGCTGCGGAATATGACGAATCCGAAAAAGTCATGCCGCTGTGGGGCGCGCTTCTGATGCTCGTTCTCACCGCCGCGGCGCTGTTCGTCGGCGCACAGCTGCTTGTCGAAAACGGTCAGCTGCTCGCGCGCGCGCTCGGCGTTCCCGAACGCGTCATCGCCGTCACCTTCATTGCGCTCGGCACCTCGCTTCCCGAGCTTGTCACCACCGTCACCTCCGCGATCAAAAAGCAGGGCGACGTGGGCCTCGGCAACGTCATCGGCGCGAATCTCTTCAATATGCTGCTCGTCATCGGACTGCCCGCCACCATCACCGGCAACGTCGCGTTCAGTAAGAATTCTCTGTTCTTCGATCTGCCGCTCGCGCTGCTGGTCATGAGCGGACTCATCGTGCCCATGCTCATCCGCAAAAAGGGCTCCCGCGTCCACGGCGCGATCCTCGTGCTCGTCTACGCCGCCTACTGTGCGCTGCTGTTCCTGTTCCCGCAGGGACTCATCAAATGATCCAGGCTGTCGTATAAGGGGTCAGACCGTTTGCGGCGAGGATATTCAATAAACGCATCAGTCGGAGGAAAAGGCGAAAAAACGCCTTTTCTTTTCAGTTGCTTCGCCGCAAACTATCCGCGTTTTCGCCCCTTCGCATACGTTAGTATAGCTCGGGACGAAGAACGCGAATTCTGCCTCCCTTCTCAACAGCCTGCTCAGCGTATCAAAAGGTTTTTGATAAGCTGTGACGCCGCAAGGCGTCTTTTTATGTCCGCAGGACAATTCATGCGCGAAGCACAATTCATCATCAATGAATTGACGTCTGCGATGTCATGAATTGGCTGACGCCGTGAATTGACGCTTTACAGCGTCATGAATTGATCTCCGATCATGAATGCACCTTCCGGTGCATGAATTGTGAATTGAATTCGAGAGGCACGTCACATTTGTTCCGCTACACTTTTTGGTGAGAAACGGAGGGACGAACATGGCGAAGCGAAAGACCTTTTATGTATCGGCGGCGATCTTTTCTAAGCCGCACTCCGCCTATGCCGTCGCCGTCTACGCCTATCTTTCCTTCTGCGCCGACAAGCAGGGCGTGTGCTTCCCCGGAATGGAAACGATCGCAAAGCATTGCGGCATCACGCGAAATACCGTGAAAAAAGCAATGACCGAACTGGAACAGTGCGGTTTGCTCCGTACAGAGACTACACATCAGGTTTCTAAAAACGGTCGCGTTCGGCAATGCACGAACCGCTACCTGCTTTCTCTCGATCTGTACCGACATGACCCCCCTCACGAGATGACAGTCAGCGTGTCACGAGATGACCCCGTACCCCCTCACGAGATGACCCCACCCCCCTCACGAGATGCGGGGGAAATAAATAAGAATAGTAAAGATATAATGGGCGACGTTCCGTCAGTCGGTATAACGGATCGCGAAGCGACGGACCGGGACGGACTCGACGCGATCTTAAAACCGCTGTATCTGGATTCCTTTTTCGATCAGGTCTTCGCGCAGTCGGTGAAGCAGACCGTCGAACGCATGTACGCTTCCCCGCACATCACGGTCAACGGACAGCGGATCGGGCAGGACGCGGTGCGGGAACGGCTGAAGCTGCTCACGATCGATCACATCGACTTTGTCGAGGCACAGCTCGATGAGCACGGCGGCGAGATCACGCACGGCGAACGGTATCTTGCGGCCTGCATTTACAACGCGCCGGTCGACTGCATGGTGAAGATGGCAGGCGCAAAAAAAGCATGGTAGCGCGCTTTGCGGAAAAACCGTCGCTTTTCCGATCCGCACCCTTATTTCTATATGCCAACCTTCTCATTTTACACTTTCGTAAAAAATTTAACGTTTTTCGTAAAAAAGTAGTTGACAAACGCAAAAAGCTGTGTTATTCTATCCTCGACAGTTAACGATAGTCGTTAAAAAGTTAACGAAAACAAGTATGGAGGGTAACATGAATACTTCAATCAAAAAGAAAATCAACGGAATCGGCCACGCGGTACAGGTTGTCGCAACTATTCTGATCGTTTTAGCAGCTCTAATGTTTTTATACAGTGTCTACGATCTGATTTTGGACATAACCCATGCTGAATTGTGGTCGGACAATTTACAGGGATGGATAAATGCCATAACAGAACACGCAGGCAAAATTATCACTGCTCCGGCAATGATCATCGTCCTTGTTTTTCTGAAACGGATCGCGGAAAGCTTTCGCTATTGCGAGACGCCGTTTACGGATGACATCGTTCGTCGTATGACCGTTTTCGCATGGGTGTTGCTTGGCTATGCCGTTTTTGCCGGTGTGGCGGGCGCTGCCACGACATTCTTCAAAGACTACTTCACGATGCTGCAGTACGGAACGTCTTTCGCTTTTCCCGACGCGATCACTGAAGCAGTAAAAGCTCTGCTTTCTCCCAACTCAGGGCATTTCTCGGCTTTGGTTGTACTGTTTTTAACTCTTGTTTTCAAACACGGCGCGGAGCTGCAGAAGGAATCTGATGAGACGCTGTAAGGAGGTGCCGAGATGGGCAGAATTGTATTACGGCTTGACCGCGTCATGGCCGATCGGAAGATGAGCCTGAACGAACTGAGCGAACGGGTGGGCGTCGCGAACGTCAATCTCTCCAAGCTGAAAAACGGACACATCAACGCGATCCGCTTCTCCACCCTGATCGCCATCTGCGAGACGCTGCACTGTCAGCCCGGCGACATCCTCGAGTACGCGCCGGACGACGAACCGAACGGCTGATGATCCCCACCTCCGCTTATCAAAAGCCTTTGGCAAGCTGAGTCGGGCTGCCGGGAAGGGAGGCAGAATTCGCGTTCTTCGCCCGGAATACTCTCAAAGCGGTTATCAAAACCTCGCGCTGCATCTCGCACTGCGAGCGCGCGAAGTTTTGTTGAACGGGCGAAAACGCGGATCGCTTGAGGCGAACGAAAGATACTGTAAGCGATTGGTAGCGCAGCGGAGGCGTTGCGAGGACGCTTGCAACCGAGCAGCCGCAGCAAGCGAGATCGCTTACAGAAAGGAGCCGCAGCAGAGAGGGTGAGCGGTGACGCTTTACGGAAGTCTTTTGTCTCTTATGAAAAATGAAAGCGTCGCCGCAAACGATTCGATGCTCGCGGCGACGCGCAAACAGTCTGACCCCTTTGAACCGACAGCCTGAAAGTCCCTACGGGGGCTTTTTTATAATTCCGTCAGATCCGGCGACATGCGCGGCGGATCTGACACCTTGCGGTTTCTGCCGCCCGAAAACACAACGTGTTTTCAGGCAGAAGACGAAAAAACGGTCGGTTGAACATGGTTTCAACCGACCGAAGCGAAGCGTCAGAGGTTCATTTCCTTCTTGACCTCGCCGAAGCACTTGACGGCGAAATCGAGATCCTCTTTGGTGTGACCCGCGGAGATCTGGGTGCGCACGCGCGCCTTGCCCATCGGAACGACCGGATAAGAGAAGCCCGTCACGTACACGCCCTTTTCGAGCATGCGGTTTGCGAACTCCTGCGCGACCTTGGCGTCGTAGAGCATGATCGGAACGATCGGATGCTCGCCGGGCAGCAGGTCGAAGCCGAGCTTTTCCATTTCCTTGCGGAAGTAGTTCGCGTTCGCGTGGACGCGGTCACGAAGCTCCGTGGACGATTCCAATAGATCGATCGTCTTGATCGTCGCGGCGCAGATCGCGGGCGCCAGGGTGTTAGAGAACAGGTACGGACGGGAGCGCTGCCGGAGAAGGTCGATGATCTCCTTCTTTGCCGCGGTGTATCCGCCGGACGCGCCGCCCAAGGCTTTGCCGAACGTGCCGGTGATGATGTCGACCCTGCCCATGACGCCGCAGTGCTCCGCGGTGCCTCTGCCGTGCTCGCCCATGAACCCGACCGCGTGCGAATCGTCGACCATGACCAGCGCGTCGTACTGCTCCGCGAGGTCGCAGATGCCTTTGAGGTTTGCGATATAGCCGTCCATCGAGAACACGCCGTCGGTCGCGATCAGCTTGATGCGGCAGTCCTTGGCTTCCTCAAGCTTTGCCTTCAGGTCGTCCATGTCGTTGTTGTGATAGCGGAGCCGCTTTGCTTTGCACAGACGCACGCCGTCGATGATCGACGCGTGATTGAGCTCGTCGGAGATGACCGCGTCTTCGGGTCCCAAAAGCGTCTCAAACAGACCGCCGTTTGCGTCGAAGCAGGAGGAGTACAGGATCGCGTCCTCCTGGCCCACGAACTTCGCGATGCGCGCTTCGAGCTGCTTATGGATGTCCTGCGTGCCGCAGATGAAGCGGACGGAGCTTAACCCGAATCCCCACTCGTCGTAGCTCGCCTTTGCCGCCGCGATCAGCTCGGGATTGTCGGAAAGTCCCAGGTAGTTGTTTGCGCACATGTTCACGACGCCCTTTGCCTTGGTCGTGTCGATGCGGCTTCTCTGCGGCGTGGTGATGATGCGCTCTTCTTTATACGTGCCCGCTTCGCGGATCGCGTCGAGCTCGCTGCGATAGATCGAATATGCGTTCTTCATTCGTTCTTCCTCCTTTATTTGTCCCAGGAGAGGATGACCTTGCCGGACATGCCGGAGTTCATCGCCTCAAAGCCCTTTTCAAAGTCGGTGTAGTGGAAGCGGTGCGTGATGACCGGATGCAGATCGAAGCCCGACTCGACCATGCTCATCATCTTGTACCAGGTCTCGTACATCTTTCTGCCGTAAATGCCCTGCAGCGTCAGGCCCTTAAAGATGACGTCGTTCCAGTCGATGACCGTGCCGGGGCCCGAGATGCCTAAAAGCGCCACTTTGCCGCCGTTGCGCATGTGCTTTAAAAGCTGATTCAGCGCCGAGCCGTTGCCGCTCATTTCGCAGGCGACGTCGAAGCCCTCTTTGATGCCGATGCGCTGCATGGTCTCGTCGAGGTCCTGCTTTTTCAGGTTGACCGTCGCCGTCGCGCCCATCTTTTTGGCGAGATCGAGCCGGTAATCGTTGATGTCGGTGATGACCACGTGCTTTGCGCCGTTGTGCGCGCAGATGCCCGCCGCCATGACGCCGATCGGGCCCGCGCCGGTGATCAGCACGTCCTCGCCGATCACGTCGAACATGGTCGCGGTGTGGAACGCGTTGCCGTACGCGTCGAAGAACGACACGACGTCCTCGTCGATGCCCTCCGGAATGACGATCAGGTTCGTCGCCGGAATGCACAGATATTCCGCAAACGCGCCGTCGCGATCGACGCCGACGCCCTTGGTGTGCTTGCACCACTGTCCGTTGCCCGCGCGGCAGTTGCGGCAGCGGCCGCACACGATGTGCCCTTCGCCGGACACGATCTGCCCCACGTGATAGCCGGTCACGCCCGGTCCCAGCGCCGCGATCTCTCCCACGTATTCGTGACCGATCGTCATCGCCGGATGAATGTGGGTCTGCGCCCACGGATCCCAGTTGTAGATATGCACGTCGGTGCCGCAGATCGCGGTCTTGTGGATCTTGATCAGCACTTCGCCGATCCCGACTTCGGGAACCGGCACCTGCGTAAGCACCAGACCCGGCGCTGCGGTCGGCTTCACCAGTGCGTCCATCATTTTCGGTATCATACTCTTTTCCTCCGATTCAAATCAATCCTGTTTTGCGGCGCCTCACATATGACCGATCTCGACCGACCAGCCGTACGGATCCTTTGCGCGGCCCCACTGGATGTCGGTAAGCGTTTTGTAGGCGTAGGAGCTGATCGGTCCGATCTCGCCGTTGTTGATGATCATGACCTTGTCGCCCCATTCGAGCTTGCCGACCGGGCTGATGACCGCCGCGGTCCCGGTGCCGAACACCTCGTTGAGCTTGCCCGCGTCGTACGCGTCGGCGACCTCCTGGATCGCGATCTTCCGCTCAGTGACCTTATAGCCCTTGCTGCGAAGGATCTCGATCATGGACTTGCGCGTAATGCCCGAAAGGATGCTGCCGTCGAGCTCGGGAGTGACGACCTCGCCGTCGATCACGAAGAAGATGTTCATCGCGCCGACTTCGCCGACGTACTTCTTCTCGACGCCGTCGAGCCACAGCACCTGCGAATACCCCTTCTTATGCGCGATCTCCTGCGCGAGCATCGAGGACGCGTAGTTGCCGCCGGTCTTGGCAAACCCGGTGCCGCCGCGCACCGCGCGGACGTACTCTTCCTCGACGTAGATCGGAACGGGCTTTAAGCCGCTCTCATAGTACGCGCCGGACGGGCTGCACAGCACCATATAGATGTAGCTGTCCGCTTCCTTGACGCCGAGCTTCGCCTCGTTGCCGATGACCATCGGACGGAGGTACAGCGACGCGCCGGGATCCGCGGGGATCCAGTCCTTTTCGAGCATGACAAGTTCCTTCAGGCTCTCGACACAGAAATCGACGTCCATCTGCGGGATACAGAGGCGCTCGTTAGAAAGATTCAGGCGCTTGAAGTTCTCTTCCGGACGGAACAGCAGCACTCTGCCGTCCTCGGACCGGTACGCCTTCATGCCCTCGAACGTCTCCTGCGCGTAGTGCAGGACCGTGCTTGCCGGACTGATGGAGATCGGTCCGAACGGGACGATGCGCGCATCGTGCCAGCCCTGACCCTTGTCATACTCCATGATCAGCATGTGATCGGTAAAGACGGAGCCGAATCCGAGTTTCTGTCCCTTTGCGGGCTTGGCTTTCGGATGTTCTGTTTTGACGATGGTTAATCCTTGCATTTTGATTCATCCTCTTTTCTGATTCTATTTATGATTGTGTTCCGCGTTTCTTTGCGGTATAATCCGATTATCGGAGGTGCGTTTTTGATGGCATACGGAACCAATGCGCTGTCCGTGCGCATCGCGGACGAATTGACCGAGTGGATCGCCGCGGGACAGTTCCGCCCGGGCGACAAGCTCCCGAACGAACTCGATCTGTCCGAACGGCTGCACGTCAGCCGCACCACGCTGCGCGAAGCGCTGCGCATTCTCAGCACGCGCGGACTGGTCGAGGTGCGCCGCGGCATCGGCACGTTTGTGACGCAGAGCCGCAGCATCCACGCCGATTACGACCTTCTGCGCATCCGCGACACCAACGTCAGCACGAAGGATCTCTACGAAATGCGCCTGATGTTCGAGCCGCAGGCCGCGTACTACGCCGCGCTGCGCGCGGGCGACGAGGAGTTAGAAGCGATCTTCCGCTACGGCGCGCTCAACGAGCGCAATATCCGCAAAAAGGATCCGCAGTGGGACGACACCGAGCAGAAGTTCCACAACTCGATCGCATCCGCCACGCACAACCCGTTTATCACCGCGCTGCTGCCGATCTTCAACCGCGCCATCCATCACGGCATCCTGCTCGCCAACGAAGCGCCGCAGGTCGCCGAAATGACCCTGCACGATCACCGCGTGCTCATGCAGTATCTCAAGGATCGCAATCCCGAAGGCGCGAAGGCGGCCATGTATCTGCACATCATCAACACCATGCGGGAGTTCTCGATCGAACTGGACTGATCCGTACTCGATCAAATCCGGCGCGACTTCCCGGTCCGAGCGGACCGATCAGTATTCGATCAGATCCGGCGCGACTTCCACGGTAAACGGCAGCAGGTCCAGTATCTGCTGCTGTACGTCTACGCCCTTGCGCACTTCGGTCAGCACCAGTCCCTTTTTGCCGAGACGGAATACGCACCGCTCGGTCACGTAGACGACCTCCTGGCCGTTTTCGTGCGCGTTCTCTGCCGAGAACGACAGCGCCGTCACGTCCTTTGCAAACTTTAAGAACTTGCCTTCTTTGACGATCTTTAAGCCGTCTTCGGTCTCTTCGATCTCCAGGCCGCCCGCGGAGAACGTCGTGCAGAACACGACCTTGTGCGTGAACTGCGTGATGTTGATAAACCCGCCGATGCCGGAGAGCTTTTTCGGGTGATAATGCCCGTTGACGTTGCCCGCGCCGTCGATCTCCAGAGCGCCGATAAAGCAGATATCAAGACCGCCGCCGTCGTACAGATCGAACTGCTCGGCGGTGGTGCAGCACGCCTGCGCGCCCATCGCGGCGCCGAACGCGAACCCGCCCGCGGGCAGACCCTTCATCGATCCCGCCTCGACGGTCAGCGCGACCTTCGAAAGCATGCCGCTTTTCGCCGCTTCGACCGCGACGAACTCCGGCGCGCCCACGCCGATGTTCACGACGTGCCCCGGCTCCAGTTCCTTTGCCGCGCGCTTTGCGATCAGGCGCTTTGCGAGGTCCTTCGGGTCGTCCTTGGCGTTTTCGCGCACGTACGCTTCGAGCTCCTCATCGCTCATCGGCACGTCGCCCGCGTAGCGCGGATCGCTGCCTTTGATGCCCTGGATCTGATCCTGTTCGGGGCAGACGCAGATGTAGTCGACCAGCACCGACGGGATCACGACCTCGCTCGGACGGCGCGAGGTTTCGAGCTTGCGCTTGACCTGCACGATGACCTTGCCGCCGCAGCGCTTTACTAGCTGCGCGATCGACAGCGCGTCGCCGATGACCGGTTCGTCCTCCCACGAGATGTTGCCGAGCGCGTCCGCGCTCGAGCCTTTCAAAAGCGCGACGTCGGGCCGCGGCGTCTGATACTTCAGGCGGCGCTTGCCGTCGATGACGATTTCTTCGACCAGTTCCTGCTTCGACTGCGCGTTGAGCTGATACCCCTTGTACTTCGGGTCGACGAACAGGTTGAGCCCCGCGTCGGAAATGTAGTACGGATGTCCCGCCGCGCCCGCGCGCACCGCGTGCGACATCACGCCGAACGGCAGGTTGTACGCCTCGACCTTGTTTTCGAGGATCATCTTCGCCGTGTCCGGCATGGAGCCGTAGTGCGACATGATCACGGTTTTCACCGCGCCGAGCGCAATGATCTTTTCACACGGCTGTCCGGGAAGCCAGCCGCCGAGTCCCGCCGTGCAGTACAGCGTCAGGTCCTTCGGCTCGCCGCTCTCCTCAAACCGCTCGTTCAGCGCGATGGAAAGCTGTTCGGCATTGTTCATGCCGAGAAAGTTGTTGTAGATCACGCAGTCGCCGTTTCGGATCTTCTTGACCGCCTCTTTAGCGGTAATAAACTGTGGCATTTCGTTTCTCCTGTAGGTGTGATGAAGAAGGGCTTTTCAGCTTTCGCCAAAAAGCCCTTCGTTTTCTCCGTTATTCGATGCAGGACGCGCCGCGCAGCAGCGCTTCACGGTTCAACGGGATGAGCTTCGCCTTCTTCTCGCCGAGCTTCTCCAAGAGCGCCTTTAGAACGGTCTCGACCTCAACGCACTTCGATTTGCCGAGGTATGCGCCGAGCATGATCATGTTCGAAACCTTGCTGTTGCCGAGCTCGGACGCGATCTCGGTGCAGGGTACGTAGTACGCGTTCACGTCGGTGCGCTTGACCTTGATGTCGATCATGGAGCTGTTGACGAAGATCGAGCCGCCCGGAACGACCTTGTCCTCGAACTTCTCGAGCGACGGACGGTTCATGACGATCAGCGACGTCGGACGCGTCACGAGCGGCGAGTCGATCTCCTGATCGGAGAGCATGACGCTGCAGTTCGCCGTGCCGCCGCGCATTTCGGGACCGTACGACGGGATCCAGGAGGTGTTCTTGCCTTCCATCATGCCGGCAGCCGCAAGGAGCTGTCCCATCAGCAGGACGCCCTGTCCGCCGAAGCCTGCGAAAATATTTCTCTCAACCATGGTTATACCTCCTTAAACGTGCCGAGCGGATAATACGGGATCATGTTGTCCTTGAGCCACTCCATCGCCTCCGCGGGCGCCTTGCCCCAGTTGGTCGGGCAGGGCGAGAGGATCTCGACCATCGAGAAGCCCTTGCGGTCGATCTGCGCCTGGAACGCCTTCTTGATCGCGGCCTTGGTCTGATTGATGTGCGGCGTGCTGTCCAGTGAGCAGCGCGCGATGAACGCGGAACCCTCGATCGTGGAAAGCATCTCCGCAATGCGGATCGGCTTGCCGCAGTGCTCGGGATCGCGGCCCAGAGGCGAGGTGGTGGTCTTCTGACCGACGAGCGTCGTCGGCGCCATCTGACCGCCGGTCATGCCGTAGATCGCGTTGTTGATGAAGATCGTCGTGATCTTCTCGCCGCGGTGCGCCGCGTGCACGATCTCCGCCGTGCCGATCGACGCGAGGTCGCCGTCGCCCTGATAGGTGAAGATGTACTTATCCGGATGCACGCGCTTGAAGCCCGTCGCAACCGCCGGCGCACGGCCGTGCGC
>Ga0310697_10002048_pt1 | contig 22123 bp, 12 predicted proteins | sample 172DNAGHGlowgp2_FD_203883 | JGI IMG/M metagenome (GOLD analysis project Ga0310697, IMG submission 203883) | Sheep rumen microbial communities from Palmerston North, Manawatu-Wanganui, New Zealand - 1728 DNA GHGlow gp2 (v2) (version 2) | ecosystem: Host-associated > Mammals > Digestive system >... | reverse complement strand
GCATGGCCTTGAGGTCCGTCAGGCCGGCATTGTCCATGATGTCCTTGCCCTGGCCGTCATAGACGGACTGCGGGACGTCGTCCGCCGGGGCGAGGCTCTTGACTCCGATGCCGCCGCCGCTCTGGATGATGGCCTTGGCCATCAGGCCGCGGGAAAGCGGGGAGATGAGCAGCGTCTTGACGCTCATCGCGCCGGCGCTCTGCCCGAAAACGGTGATGTTGCCGGGGTCTCCGCCGAACTGGGCGATATTGTCGCGGACCCACTGCAGGGCGGCGATCTGGTCCATCGTGCCGTAATTGCCGGACTGGCCCTGCTCGGCGGTGAGTTCCGGGTGGGACAGGAAGCCGAGCGTACCCAGGCGGTAGTTGATCGTGACGAGGATCACGCCCCGGCGCGCCCAGGCGTCGCCGTCCATCGTGACCTCGTGGCCGTAGCCGTTCATATAGGCGCCTCCGTGTATCCACAGGGCCACGGGCATTTTGGCGTCAGCCTTGCCGAGCGTGCCGGCCGGGGCCCAGACGTTGAGGTAGAGGCAGTCCTCGCTCTGCTCCGGATCGCCCATCCAATAGAATTCGTCGCCGTAGAAGGTGCCCGGGGCATTGCCGGACTGAAGGGAGATGTTCCCGAAGGTGTCGCATACGCGGATGCCGTCCCAGGCGGGAACGGGCTGCGGGGCCTGCCAGCGCAGGTCGCCCACCGGCGGTGCGGCATAGGGGATACCTTTAAAGACCATGACGGAGGAAGAATCGGTCAGGACGCCCTGGATCCGACCGCCGGAAACGGTCAGGACCGGGTTCTTGGGAGCGCAAGCGGCAAACAGTATGGCCGCTGCAAGCATCAAGATGGTGGTGGAAGATTTCATGTGGCAAATATATGGAATCCCGGCCGGATTGCGTTTGCAGCATCGCCCAATAATTTGTCCCCATGTTCGTCAGGTTGAATGCATCCGGCGTTCCGTTGAAGGAAAATAATGCCGGATGTTCAAAAACATTCCCGGATGTAAGCAGCATGGTGATTATTTGGAAGATTCAGAGTATCTTTAGCTTGGAAATCAAAACAGTATAACTATAAGTATCCGTATGTACAGAATCAAAACCATCCTTTCCTTGGCCGCTGCCGCCGCCCTTGTCGCCGCGTGCGCGCAGCCTTCGCCGCAGGACCGCCTGACGGCCAATGACAAGAAGATTGACGCCGTCATCGCACAGATGACCCTCGAGGAGAAGGTCGAGATGCTCCACAGCAAGACCAACATGTCCTCCGCCGGTGTCGAGCGGCTCGGCATCGCCGACATGCATTACGCCGACGGCCCCTTCGGCATCCGCGAAGAGGGTGTCCCCAACGGGTTCCAGTCCGCGGGCTGGCAGCTCGACTCCGCCACCTATTTCCCGACCGGCTCCGCCCTGGCGGCCACCTGGTCGGAGGAACTGGCTTACCAGTATGGCACCGGCATGGGCATCGAGGCGCGCCTGCGCGGCAAGGACGTCATCCTGGGCCCGGCCGTGAACATCCAGCGCCTGCCCGTCGGCGGCCGCACCTATGAGTACCTGAGCGAGGATCCCATCCTGAGCGCAGCCCTTGCGCTGTACTACACGAAAGGTGTCCAGGATCAGGGAACGGCCGTGTGTATCAAGCACTTCGCCGTGAACAATCAGGAGACCAACCGCGGCAGCGTGGACGCCCAGGTGGACGAACGGACCCTCCGCGAGATCTACCTCAAGCCCTTCGAGCGTGCCGTGCGTGAAGGCGGCGCGATGAGCGTGATGCCTGCCTACAACAAGGTCAACGGCGACTACTGCTCCGAGAACGAGCACCTGCTGAACGAGATCCTCCGCGGCGAGTGGGGCTTCAAAGGCTTCACCGTGTCCGACTGGGGCGGCACCCATAGCACGATGGGCGCCATGCTCCACGGCCTGAACGTCCAGATGACGGGCAGCAATTATCTCGGCCAGCCGGTCATCGACTCCGTCAAGACCGGCGCGCTGACCGAGGAACTCGTCAACGAGAAGGTCCGCCAGATCCTGCGCGTCCGCTACGCCATCGAGGCCATTCCGGACGACGTAGCCAACACGAAGATGACCTCCCAGCCCGAGTGCCAGGAGATCGCCTTCCGCGTGGCCGAGAAGTCCATCGTCCTGCTCAAGAACGAAGGCAACCTGCTCCCGCTTGCGAAAGAGGTGAAGAAGATTGCCGTCATCGGCCAGAACGCCGTCCTCAAGACCCAGTCCGGCGGCATGGGCGCCGGTGTCAAGGCGCTTTACGAGGTGACCCCGCTCGAGGGTCTGCGCAAGCGCGCCGGCGACGCCGTCCAGGTGCTCTACGCCCCCGGTTACAAGAACTTCCCGGGCCGTCGCTGGGGTCCCGCCCCCGCCACGCCCAACCCGCTCGAGGCTGCGGCCATCGACGAGCCGGCCGATCCCGCGCTGCTCGCCGAGGCTGTCGCCCTGGCCCGCGAAGCGGATCTCGTGATCTTCTTCGGCGGCACCAACAAGAGCATCGAGACCGAAGGCAGCGACCGCGCCAACATCGACCTTCCGGTCGGACAGAACGAGGTGGTCAAGGCTCTCTACGAGGCCAATCCCAAACTGGTCACCGTGCTGATCTCCGGCGGCCCGACCGACCTGCGCGAACTCGAGCCGGTCAGCCCGGCCATCGTCCAGGGCTGGTGGAACGGCACCGAGGGCGGCACTGCGCTGGCCGAAGTCCTCTTCGGCGACATCGCCCCGTCCGGCAAGCTGCCGTTCACCTTCCCCGCCAAGCTGGAGGATTCCCCGGCTTTCGCGATGGGCAATTTCCCGGACAAGACCCAGGGCGGCGACCTGTTCACGCTGATGTATCGCCAGGACCGCACCCGGATGTCCCGCGAGGAGATCGCCGAGATGATGGCCAAGATGCCCAAGCCGGTCTCCAAATACACCGAGGGCGCACTCGTCGGCTACCGCTGGTTCGACACCAGGAACGTGAAACCGATGTATGCCTTCGGCCACGGCCTGTCCTATGTCGAATTCAACTACGGTGAGATGAAGGCCGCCGCCGGCAAGAAGTCCGTCAAGGTCTCCTTCCCGCTGACCAATGCCGGCCAGATGCCTGCCGACGAGGTCGTGCAGCTCTATGTGCGCCGTCCCGAGAGCCGCGTCGAGTGGCCTTACAAGGAACTCAAGGCCTTCGCCCGCGTGAGCCTGCAGCCCGGCGAGACAAAGACCGTCACGCTGGAGATCCCGGCGGACGACCTGCGCTTCTGGAACGTGGAAAAGAACGCCTGGGACCTCGAACACGGCCGCCTGGAGCTGTTGCTCGGTGCCGCGTCCGACGACATCCGCCAGAAAGCGGAAGTCTCTTTCTGATAACGGGTTAAACGGAAACTCCGCGGGCGGCGACCTCTTCGCAACCCGCGGAGTTTTTTATGTCCCTTCGCGCCCGATTCAGCGGAAGAGCAGCGGCAGCAGCTGTTGGAGGTCCCTGCGCCAGGAGCGCCAGTTGTGCCCGTCGCCCGAGTCGTAATAGGTGTAGGGCATATGGTTGCGGTCGAGGGCGGCCATGAGGTTCCTGGTGCTGGAGAGCGCCATGTCCTCGCTGCCCGCGCCGATCCACATCAGCGAATAGCCGGTCGCCTTGAGGGGGCGCAGCGCCGCATCGGCGGCATCGGGAGCGGCATCCATCATGCCGGAACCCATGAACGCGATGTGGGAGAACAGGTCGCTCCGGTGCTCCAGCAGATACAGTTCGTACACGCCGCCCATCGAGACGCCGCAGACCGCCCGGCCGTCCCGGTCGCCGCGTACGGAGTAATGCTGCTCGATGAAGGGAATGACGTTGCGGACCAGGTCGTTGCAGAACTCTCCGCCGGAGGCGCCCTGCGGCGTCCTCATCAGCTCGAAATGGCTTTTCGCGCCCGGGATGGGATCCAGGATGTGCGGCGCCGCCCATTGGTTGGGCATCGCGTTGACCAGCACTACGATCATCGGGACCGCCTCGCCGGAAGCGCACATGTGGCTGAGGATCTGGGGAAGGCGTCCCATGTCGGTCCAGGTATCCTCGTCATCCCCGCCGCCCGGGATCATATAGAGCACCGGATAGCGGCGGGAGGCATCGTAAGCGGCCGGCAGCCAGACGTTCAGCCGGCGCTGCCCGCCATATTCGGGCGAGTCGTACCAGTGCGTGACCAGCGTCCCGGCCGGGGCACCGGCCTGCTCCAGCCGGCGGCTCCCTTCGCCCGGGACCAGGAACGAGTTGTAGAACTCGGAATAATTGCAGACCAGCTTGAGGTTGTGCGGATCCAGGACGCGGACCCCGTCCACCTCGAAGTAGTAGTAATAGAAGTCGGGAGCGAGCCCCCAGGCCGTATACTCCCAGAGGCCGTCTGCGTTGCGCGTCATTTCGACGTGTCCTCCGAGCCGGTATTCGTTGACGCCCGGCAGGAAGTCGCCGAAGAGCTGCACGCCGGATGCCTTGTCCGCCTGAAGGCGGAAGGTGACGCTGCCGTCTTCGACGAGCGGCAGGTACTGGCTGCCCGGATACTGGGCCCGGAGCAGCGTCAGGGACAGCAGCGCCGTGAGGGTCAGGATGGCTTTTTTCATGGCTTCAATGCAGAAGGTGGCGACCAGGGGGCCGCCACCTTGAGAAAGGGTTCGTTACCGTTATTTCCAACCGGCGTTCTGCTGCAGTTCCGCACCGGTGTTGAGGTCGATGTAGGTCTGCGGGATGGGGAAGAGGTCGAACTTGATCTCGCCCGTATCCTCGGCCCAGCGGCGGATGGCGGGATAGACCTCGGCGCCGCTGCGGGCGGAATACATGCCGTAGTTGTAGATACGCGGTTTCCACTCGCTCGGCTTCATCCGCAGGAAGGTCGCCCAGCGGAACTCTTCGTACAGGAGTTCGCGGCCGCGCTCGTCCAGGATGGTGTCGATGGAGATGCTGGTGAAGGGATTGGCGTTGGCACGCGCACGGACCGCATTGAGGGCTGCGAGGGCGCCGGCGTCGTCACCTGCGCGGAGCTTGGCCTCGGCGAGCAGGAGGTACACCTCGGCGGTGCGGGCGGAATACTTGGAACGGTAGAAGTTGATGTACTTGCCGAACCAGGAGAAGCCGGGATCCGCCGGATCATAGTCCCAAAGGTCGAACGGGGTCTCCTTGTACCAGATCGGGAAGAAGATGCCGGCGAGTTCCGGGGTGGAGTGGTCGATCTCGTCCCAGCCGACTTTCTGCTCGTACAGGGAGTGTTTCTCGTCGCAGCACATGTACTCGGTCTTCACAGTGACGTCCTCGATGTAGCGGAGGTCGGCGGTGGAGTTGTTGTTGTGCTCGGCATCCCACATCGTGTAGGAGGCGTACCAGGTCGGCGTGCTCTGGGCCCAGCCGGTACCGCCGTGGGTAGCCGGGCTCATCTCGCCGCCGTACTTGGCGGAGAAAGCCTTCCAGGGGCCTGCGGCGGCACCCGCCTCGGCGTAAGCCGGGGCCCAGTTGTAGTCCTGCAGGGCCGGGGTGAAACCGAGGGTGCAGCAGCGGCGGCCGCCCGGGGTCGGGTTGAAGAAATCACCGCCGTTGGAGGTGAAGGTGGCGTAATCCGGAGCGGAAACCATCACCCAGATGGCCTCGGTGTTGGCGGGGCTGACGATGTTCTGGGCCACGAAGAGGTCGGACATCACGTTGCCGGCGGGATAGGCGTTGGGAATGCCGTAGTTGGAGCCGGGAGCACCCGGGATGCGGACGCCGAAGCGGCTGGTCATCAGCGGATGGTGGTCGATGACTTCCTGGGCCACCTTCGCGGCCTCCTGGAAGCTCTGCTGGTTGTCGTTGTTCTCCACGCCGTCGGCGAGGTAAGCCTCGGCGAGGAACATTCCGGCGGCACCCTTGCCGGCGCGGCCGTACTCGGACTTCACGTCCCAAGGCAGGCCGGCGTAAGCGTCCCGGAGGTCGGTGACGGCGGCGTTGTAGGTCTCGGCGCGGGAAGCGCGCTCATAGGCGTAGTTCGGGGTCTCGGTGTATTCGAGGACCATCGGCACGCCGCCGAAGAGTTCGCCCAGGCGCAGGTAGGAAAGACCGCGGAGGAACTTCGCCTCGGCCACGATGCGGGCCTTTTCGGCGTCGCTGGACCACTTGACCTCGTCCACCTTGCTGATGGCCAGGTTGGCGTAGGAGATGACCTTGTAGAACTTGTCCCACAGGCTCTTGGGCAGACCGGAGTCGGTGGACCAGGCGGCGGTGAAGTTGCTCATGTGGGAGCTGAGGCCGAGCTGGTATTTGTTGTCGGTCATATCGGTTCCGGTGGAGGTGTTGTAGGCGATACCCTGTCCCATCGCGTTCGGGAAGTAGAGCTCCTCGAACTCGAAGTAACCGGTCAGCAGGGTGTTGAGCACCTGGTCGCTGGTGTTGTAAGCATTCGCGATGGTCAGTTGGGCCTTCGGCTGCTCGGTGAGGAAGTCCTTGTCGGACAGGCAGGAGGTGGTGATACCGCTCAGAAGCAGGATGCCGGCAAGACCCAGGATGTATTTGTTCGTTTTCATATCTTTATCAAGTTATGAGTGGGAAGATCAGAAAGTGACGTTGAGACCAAGGGTGACGGCACGCGGGATGCCGATGCCATAGGCGGAGCGGGACTGCGGGTCGCTCATCTTCCACTTCGGAGCGATGTAGAAGAGGTTGCGGCCGGCGAGGGTGAGGCGGGCGCTCTTGAGGCCGATCTGCTTGGCGACCGGGCTCAGGTTGTAGGACAGGGAGAGGTCCTGCAGGCGGATGTGGCCGTAGGAGTTGTACACGGCGTACTTGCTCTCGCTCACGTTCGGGGCGGGATAGGTGTTGTTCGGCTGCTGCTTGGTCCAGAAGGGGATGTCAAGCGCGGTGCAGGAAGCCGTCGTGTCGTAGGTGGAGTAGGCGAAGGTGTTGTTCGCCAGGCCGAAGCCTGCGCCGCCGAAGATGCCCTGGAACATGAAGTAGAGCTGCCAGTTACCGTAGCGGAGGGTGTTGCCCCAGGAGAGGCGGAAGTTCTCGTCGGAGGAACCGATGATCTGACGGTCGTCGGCGCTCGGGTTGTCCGTCTGCTCGCCGCTCTTGGTGTAGAAGATCGGGCGGCCGGCGTTGATGCCGTCCTGGAAGATACCGCTGGTCACGTAGCCGAAGATGGTGTTGATCGGGTGGCCGATGAACAGGCTCTTGGTCAGGTCGTCCTGGCCGTCACCGTACAGGTCGACGATCTTGTTGCGGTTGAGCGTGAAGACCCAGTTGGAACTCCAGTCGAAGTCCTTCTTCTTGATGTTGACGGTGTTGAGGTTGATCTCGACGCCCTTGTTGTCGACGCGGCCCATCGTGGCCTTCTGGGTGGTGATGCCCGCGGTCATGACCGGGATGTTGCGGTCGAAGATCTGGTCCGTGGTCTTGGAGGAGTAGGCGTTGAGGTCGATGTGGATGCGTCCGCCGATGAAGTCGACTTCGAAGCCGCCGTTCCAGGAAGTGGTCGTCTGCCAGCCGAGGGTCGGGTTGCCGAGTTCGGCGAGGCGCTGGCCCCAGTGGGTGGTGCCGCCGTAGTAGTTCGGGATGCCGCCGCCCTTGGCCAGGGCGATGGTGGACAGGGTGCCGTAAGGCTGGATGGTCTGAGCACCGTTCTTGCCCCAGGAGAGTTTCAGCTTGAGGAAGTCGATCCAACTGACGTTATCCTTCAGGAACTTCTCGTTGGAGACGGTCCAGGCGGCGCCGAAGGCCGGGAAGTTGCCCCACTTGCGCTCGTTGCCGAACACGGAGGAACCGTCACGGCGGAAGGAGGCGTTGAAGTGGTAGGTATCGCGATAAGAATAGATCACGCGCGCGAGGTAACCCACGTCGGTGTGGAGCACGTAGGTCGGGTTGGAGAAGCTCTTGGTGTCGGCGTTGCCGAGGCCGTACCAGCCCAGCAGGGTGTTGCCGGCGGCGTTGAAGCCCTTGCCGGTCTCGGAGTTGTAGCTGGACTCGGCGCTGTCGCGGGTGTACACGAGGGAGGCGCTGACGTAGTGCCGTCCGAAGGAGCGCGCGTAGCTCAGGATGTTGTCGATGACCCAGTTCTCGGAGAACGAGTTGCTGATGGAACCCTGGGCGTTGGACAGGTTGTAGTAGTCGGCGCTCTGGCCGATACCGTCCCAGTCGTTGGACAGGAGGACCGGGGTGATGTCCTCGTGGGTGAAGCTGTAGTTATGGGAGTTGACCTTGGTGTAGGACACGTTCATCCGGTAGTTCAGGCCTTCGACCCAGGGAATGTTGACGCTGACGTAGCCGCCGAGGTTGAGGTTGAAGCGGCGGTTGTCCTTCTCGCGGCCGACCTGGGTCTCCCACAGCGGGTTGACGGAGGAGGCGTTGACACCTTCGACATAGTAGCGGAGGGTCTTGCCATCCGGCAGGTACGGTTCCATGTACGGGGACTGGTTGACATTGGTGCTGGCGGCGATGTGGTTGTCCACGGAGTTGGTGTATGCCACGTTGGCACCGATCTCGATGTCCTTCGTAATATGGGTGCTGAGGTTCATCGAGGCGTTGTTGCGGATGAAGTCGTTGCCCACCACGATACCCTTCTGGTTGGAGTGGCCGAGGGCGACGTAATAGTTGGAGTTCTGCGTACGGCCGGAGAAGCTGAGGTTGTAGTTCTGCGTGTAGCCTGTGCGGGTGACCATGTCATACCAGTCGGTCGTGCGGCCTTTGTCGTAGTTGGCCTTCTCGAGGAAGGACATCCAGGAGGTGTTGGTCAGGTCCTCGATGCCGCGGCGGGCGTTGCTGTACTTGATGTAGCCTTCCGGGGAGAGGAAGCGCTGGCGGTAGGAGGGCCGGGAGAACTGGTGGGAAGTCGAGAAGGTGATCATCGGCTTGCCTTCCTCGCCCTTCTTGAGGGTGATCATGATCACGCCGTTCGCGGCCTTGGAACCGTAGGCGGCCAGGGAGGTCGCGTCCTTGAGGACGCTGATGGACTCGATGGAGTTCTGGTCGATGTCCTCGAGGTTGCCGGTGTAGATGACGCCGTTGACGACGAGCAGCGGGGAGGTGCTGGTCGAGTTGATGGACTTGCGTCCGCGGACCATCACGCTGGCGTTGCTGCCGACGGTGGCGGATTCGGCACCCATCACGACGCCGGAGAGGCGGCCGCGGATCATGTCGGAGACATTGCTCAGGCCGAGGTCGGCCACCGGGGATTCGCTCATCTTGACGACGTCCACGGAGCCGGTGAAGTTCTTGGCCCGGGTGGTACCGTAACCGATGACGACCACGTCGTCCAGGAGTTCTTGTGAGATCTCGAGACGGACTGTGAGTTCGGTGCGGTCCCCGACGGTCATTTCGACTTCGTCGTAGCCGATGCTGGAAATGACCAGCACGTCGGCTGGAGCGCAAGTGATTTCGAATTTGCCGTCGATGTCGGTGGCGACACCGTTGGACGTGCCTTTGACCATCACGGCCGCGCCGATGACGGGCTGGTCCGTGTCGTCAATGACGGTGCCTCGGACGGTCTTGTTCTGCGCCATCAGCAGCGGGAGGCTGAGGATGAGGCCGAAGACCATCATGACGAGGCGTCTGGAAAACTGCATTTTGTTCATTGGAATAGTTGGATTTGTTGTGGCTATGATAATTGTTAGTCGTTTTCGTGTCGTTGCGCAAAATTAGGGATCATCCGCGGAAGCGTCTTTGCGCAATCGAACGGATGTTCAACAAGATGTTAAACGGCACAACCGGATAGACAATCCGCTATGCAGAATGTTTGAAACTGTGTATATTTGTGCTGCCCACATACGAATGACGCATGAACAGACTGATCCACCTCCTGCTGCTCGCGAGCATCTGTCTCGGTGCCGCCGCCCAGACCTCTTCCATCCTGCCCACGCAGGACGCCCTTTCCAATCCGATCGTCACCAGCCTGGCGGAAGATGCGGGCGGAGATATCTGGATCGGAACGAACCGGGGACTGAACCGCTACAACGGCAGTACATACAAGGTGTGGTACCAAGGGACAGGCGCCCTTCCGGACGATTTCGTGCGTTCCCTGCTGGCCGAGCCGGACGGAAGCGTGTGGGTGGGCACCAATTCGGGTATCAGCCTGATCCGCGACGGCAAGGTGGACCCCTCGTGGCGGGTCACCGCGCGGAGCGTCACGGGACTGTCGTCCTGGGATGACGGACATTTGCTCTTCGCCGCTTCCGGCGGGTTGTACCTCGCGGACAAAAAGTCCGCAGGCGTCCGCCCGGTCTACCTGGATCCGCGCTTGCTCTATTATTCTTTTTGCGTCACTTCCGACCGGCGGATCTGGATCCGGAACCTCGCTTCCGCCACGATCACGGTGCTGGACGCCGATTTCCGGACCCTGCGCGAATTCAACCTGCCGGGGCGGGGCGTCAACCAGGTCTCTCCCGGGCCGGAAGGTACCGTCCGGATCAGCTCCTCGAAAGGCCTGTTGCTGTATGGGAGCGACGGGACGGCCCTCCCGCTTTCCGGACATCTGGCCGCCGGGACGGAAGGCAGGAATGTATTGTTCATGGAATCCCGGGCGGATGCGACCTTCATCGGAATCCGCGATGAAGGCGTGTTCCGGATGCTGCAGGACGGGACGCTGCGCCGCGAATGGGGCTACGAACTCCTTTCAGACGTCGGGAGTTGCCGGGCCCTGCTGACCCGCGACAACCTTTGGTTGAGCAAGGACAACTACGGGCTGACGAATCTCTACCGCCATATCGACAAACACGCCATCCCAGTGCCGGATGTCTTCCCGGACGATGCGCTCAACATGTTCTACGCCCTGGGGGGCGGGGAACTGCTGGTCATCACGAACCGGGGGGTATTCCGCCAGAGCATTGCCACCGGTGAGTCCGTGCCCTGCCAGGGACCCGGCCTGGACGGCGAAGGCAAGCTGGGCATCACCCTGCGGGACCGCCGCGGGAACCTCTGGGTCCAGTACAATTACAATGAGCTGCGCTGCTATGCTCCCGAAGGGGATCGTTTCCGCTTGCTGTCCTCCTGGGCGATTGCTCCCTCGAACTGCATCTGGGATGATGCCTCCGGAGATGTATTCCTCCTTCAGGGGGAGGAGATCCTCCGGTTCAGCCAGACCTCCCCGCAGCCCCGGCGCCTGCCTGCCGGCCCGCATCCGGATTTCTGGTTCTGCGGGCAGTTCGCATCCGGGCAGCCTTATTTCCTCGCCGACGAAGATATCTGGACGCTGGATGCCGAAGGGCGCTTCCATGCAGCCGGGACCGGCATCCCGGGGCCGAGCTGCGTCTGGCAGGACAGCCAGGGACAGTGGTGGGTAGGCACCCAGCATGACGGAATCTGGCGTTATGACCCGCATACCGGGCAGGCCGGTTGTCTGGACCTGATCCCCCGGGATGCCGACCGGAGCATCCGGTCCATCTCCGGAACCCGGGACGGCGTGGTCTGGGCGGATTCCCGGTTCGATTTCATCCGCATTACCGACAGGGGAGACCACGTCGTGATCCTCAAGAATCCGGATTTGATCCGGGCGGTCAACAACACCAACAGCACAGTTGTCTCGGACAACGGCACCGTATTGTTTGGCAGCAAGGATAAGCTTTTCTTTTTCCTGCGGGACTTTGTCCCGTACAGTGAATCCCTTCCGATCTCCCTGGACGGTCTCACCGTGAACGGCGAGACCCTGGTGGATATCCAGGGAGGCCCCATCGTACTGGACCACCGCTCCCGCCAGATCTCCTTCTTCTTCTCCTGCCGCAATTTCAATCCGGGCATACGTCCTGCTTTCCAATATCGCCTGGACGGTTATGATGACAACTGGGTATATGCCGGGCAGGCACGGCGGGCGGGTTACTCCGGTCTGCCCAGCGGACGTTTTACCTTCCGGGCACGGGTGCAGCTGCCGGACGGCAGCTGGGGCCCGGATGCCCTTTCCGTCCCTGTCCGGATCAAGCCGCATCCCTGGCTCTCCTGGCCGGTCGTCGTCCTCTATGTGCTCCTGGGCATGCTGCTCCTCGGCCTGATCCTGCAGCAGGCCACCCGCAACCGGACCAACCGGGAGCGGCTGGAGATGTCGGAGCAGGAGAAAAACCTGCTGGAGCAGATCAGCCAGGAGCGACTGACTTTCTTCACGGACGTGTCCCACGAATTCCGTACGCCGCTCTCGTTGATCTACGGCCCGGTCAAGGAGCTGTCACAGTCTCCCGGCCTGTCGGAGTCCGACCGCAAGCTGATCCATATCATCGACCGCAATGCGGACCGGATGCTCCGCCTGACCGACCAGTTCCTGCATTTCAACCGTTCCCGAGCCACCCGGGACAGCCTTTCCGTCCAGCGGACGGACCTGGGGGTGCTGCTGCTGGGCATGCTCAAGAACTTTGAATACATGTTCGCGCAGAAGAGCCTGCGCATTTCCAGCGACCTGCCGCAAGGGCTGGTCGTCTTCTGCGACCGGGAGAAGGTCGAGCGGATCGTCTTCAACCTGATCAGCAATGCGGTGAAATACACGCCAGAGCACGGCGAGATCACGGTAAGCGCAAGGATCGAAGGAGCATCCGCGGTCATAGATGTCGCCGATACGGGCATCGGCATCTCTCCGGACAAGGTCGAGCAGATTTTCGGACGCTTCCAGCGACTGGGCGAGAAAGTGGGCGGCGACCTGCCTTCCGGATTCGGGATCGGGCTCAACTACGCCCGCTATCTGGCCGGGGTCCACAAGGGAGACCTCTCCGTCCGGGCCAATGATCCGATCGGTTCGGTCTTTACTTTCTCGTTCCCGTGGGAGAAGGAGAACTACACGGATGCAGCCGTCTGGCAGGAAAGCGGCTCCGTGGAGACGGAAGCCGGTGCCGTGGCGGAGACGGATCCGGACAGCGGGGAGGAGGAGGTCCGTATCCTCGTGGTCGAGGACAATGCGGATATGCGCGAATACATCCGGGGATTCCTCTCGGAGCATTTCAAGGTGATGATGGCCGGAGACGGCGAACAGGCCTGGAAGTGCATCCGGATCAGCGCACCCGACCTGGTCGTCAGTGACGTGATGATGCCCTACAAGGATGGCTACACGCTCTGCAAGGAACTCAAGAATGATCCGGAGTACTGCCACATTCCCATCATCCTGCTGACCGCGAAGGCGGATATGGAGAACCAGCTCCACGGACTCGACCTGGGGGCGGACGGTTATCTGGGCAAGCCCTTCGATCCGACCTATCTGACGGCCCTCGTCCGCAACCTGCTGGCGAACCGGCGCCGGCTGCAGGGGCTCCTGGCGGACCGTACGTCATCCTCGCCGGCCGAGGATCCGCGTCCTGACGGCCTGACCCTGCAGGACCGGGCCTTCCTGGACAAATGCTACAGGATCATAGACGAACACATCTCTGACGAGGAGTTCGGCGTGACGGCCCTCTCGCTGGAGATGGGCATGAGCCGCACCAGCGTCTTCTCCAAGATCAAGGCCCTGGTCGGACAATCTCCGCAGGCCTTCCTGACCAACTACCGGCTCAACCGCGCGATGGAACTCCTCAAGACCGGGGAGTACAACATCAGCGAAGTGGGCTACAAGGTGGGATTCGGCACGTTGACGGGATTCTCCCGGTCCTTCAAGAACAAATTCGGGGTGCCGCCGAGCGCCATCTAGGCGCCGGACTGCTATTGCGCCCAGCTGCGGCAGGCCTCCAGGATGGCGGGCAGGTCTTCCGCGGTCGGGTTCCTGTGCTCCTTGAACCAGGCGTCGATGGCATCCTTGGCGCCGGGGAAGCACTTCTGGCAGTTGCGTTTGTTGAAGACGGAGAACTGACCTCCGTGGAAGAGGTAGACCGTCTCGTAGAGCCTGTAGCGCTGGTCCTTCACCTGGTCGAGGTTGTAGAACTGCCCGCCGTTGGCGAAGTTGTCGTAGTTGTTGATGGCGGCGGTGCGCGTCTCCATGCCGAAGGCACCGACCTTCACGTCCGCCATCAGGTCCACCTTGCGCTGGACGACCAGGCTGGCCGACAGGTTGAGGGGATACTGGCGGACGAGGAAGCCGTCCCGCATGATGAAGGAAGCGTCCCCGATGCTGACGGCGGTCAGGGAGCCGTCGTCCTGGATGATCCGCTCCTGGCCGGCGGCGTCCTTGTAGCGGACCGACCCGTCGATCGCGCAGATGTTGAGCTGCGCCGGGAAGGGAGCCCGGCCCTTGAAGAAGACGGTTCCCTGGCCGAATTCCGGCATCAGGTAGAAAATGTCGGCGGGGATGGACTCACCCTCGGTCTGGCAGAGGGCGGAAGGCAGGCATAGGACGGCTGCCAACAGGCATATCAGAGCTTTTTTCATGGTCGATACGGTTGTTATCGGGCTTTTGCTGCAAAAAATTTATTTACGGTACTCGCGCACGCGCGCGTCGTCGATGACCCCGCCCCAGTCCATGCCGTAGGCGAAGTCGTAGCTGTGCCCCTCGGCATCGGTGTAGGGGCGCATGTCGCGGGGGACGTCCTCGCACTGTTCCTCTACCGTGCGCATGTCGGCGGGAAGTTGCATCGGGAGCAGTCCGGAGGGCTCGACGAGCCGGCCCACGATGTCCAGCAGCACCTGGTTCTGCACGCCGAAGTGGGCGATCAGTACGTCGGCCAGGGGCTCGACCTCGGCCGGGACGAACGGCTTGGAGAGCTGCACGCAGACCACCACGGGCTTGCCGCCCATGGCCGCCTTGGTGTCCGCCACGAGGTCCAGGTCGGACTCGTTGGCGGTCCGGACGGTCTTGCCCTTGTAGGAGCGGTTGACGAAGGGCTCCTTCGGGTCGCCGCCGGCGATGGACTCGGCGCGGGCGTATTCGGCCGTGTAGGGCCGGTACTGCAGGGAGATGGGCACGTAGCCGTTGCCGCCGCTCTCGCGGTCTGCCACGTCATAGCCGCTGCCGCCGTTCGGCCCCTGGATGAGCACCAGGGCGAAATCGGCCTCCGCCGGATCGTCCACCCATTCGAAATGGCGTCCGACCAGGGCCGTGTCCACGGGCCAGTCCAGGCGCGCCTCGCTGCCGCCGAAGCCGAACATGCCGCGGCTGCGCGGCTGCAGGCGCTTGGGGACGTAGACCTTGGAAGGCGGCGCCGATGCCAGCTCGTCCGCTGCGGGATCCTTCTCGTGATGGACCGGACGCAGCTTGCTGTTGATCTGCTGGAGGGTCGCGCCATGGTTCTTGAGCAGGACCACGGACTTCTGCTGGGCGAGGTAGCCTGCCTCCATGAAGCCGGCGTTGCCCACCACTTCGGCCGCGATGTCCGGGTCGGTGTAGGGATTCTCGAACAGCCCCGTGCGGAAGCAGTTGAGCAGCAGGCGCACGGCGGAGCGCTCGAAGCGCTCTCGGGCGCTCTGCTCGCCGAACTCCTCCGTCCACATGCGGTAGGCCTCGAGCACGGGTCCCTTGTCGTTGTTGCCGCCGAACTGGTCCACGCCGGCCTTGATGGCCTCGTAGTGGCGTTCGGCCTCCGTGAGCGTCTCCACGCCCCAGCATTTACCGTCGAAGGCCTCGATGGCGCGGTTGTCCTTGGTGATGTTCCAGTCCGTGCAGACGACCCCTTCGAAACCTTGCTCCTCGCGCAGCAGGCGGTTGATGATGAAGTCGTTGTAGCTGTTGCCGACATTGCGGCCCCGGGGGTCCTGGCCGTAGGAGATGGTGTAGTAGGGCATCACGGCCGAGGCGGTCTTGGTGCCGCCCTGGACGCGGAAGGCCCCTTCGACGAAGGGCCGCATGTGCGTCTTGAACTGGCCGCCGGGATAGACGGCGTATTTGCCGTAGCTGTAGTGGGCGTCGCGGCCTCCTTCCTCCGGACCGCCGGAGGGCCAGTGCTTGACCATGGCGTTGACGCTGCGCATGCCCCAGCCGTCCTCGCTGTCCTCGGTGGTCTGGAAGCCTTCCACATAGGCCCGGGCCATGGCGATGTCGAGCTCCGGATCCTCGCCGAAGGTGCCGCCGAAGCGGCTCCAGCGCGGCTCCGTGGCCAGGTCGATCTGCGGGCTGAGGGCCGTGGCGATGCCGAGGGCCCGGTATTCGGAGGAGGCGATCATGCCGAACCTGCGCACCATCCCCGGGTCGAAGGTGGCGGCGAGGCCCAGCGGGGTGGGCCAGAGGGAGATCTGGCCGCCGGAGCCGGCGTTGAACTCGGCCGTGGCGCGCGTCTCGTTGCGCGGGTCGGAGCTGTTGTTGGCCGGGATGCCGTGGCCGAGGGCCTCCACGAAGGCCTGGACGCGGTTGTTCCAGCGCGCGGCGACCTCGGGTGAGGCGACGCTCGTCACGAGCACGGCGCGCAGGTTGTCCTCTTCGAGGAACTTGCGCTGGGCGGCCGTGATCGTGTCGGCCGGCACGCCCTGGTGGCCGCTGTAGAGCATCAGGCCGGCGATCTCCTCGATGCTGAGCTGCGCGGCCAGGTCCTGCGCCCGCTTCAGGGCGGGCTGGCGCCAGTCTTCGTAGACGTCAAGCGAGCCGTTGCCGTTGAGGTCCTTGAAGACTTTCCGGCCGACATGGAGGAGCGGGGCGGAGCTGACGCCGAGCGTCGGGCCGCCGCGCTGGGTGACCTGGCGGTAGTTGTCGATCTCGATTTCCTGCATTTTCGGCATGCAGGCGGCGAGCAGGAACAGGGTGAGGAAGGGGAGGATGCGTCTCATGTCTGGCGGTTTTGCGCTAAGTTAGTTTTTTTTCGGCAAAAAAGGTAACTTTGTCCCTCCTTATGAAGAAAGCGACTTACATCCTCCTGGCCCTGGTCGTCCTCGTGATCGGTGCCGTCCTGGGCTTCAGCTGGCTGCGGGACAACAAACTGCCCAATTTCCGCAAGCAGGCCGAGATCTACGTCTACCCGGAGACCACGGCGGATGAGGTGTTCGAAATGATCGCAGACAAGGCCGCTGTGCTGAGCCGCCGGAGCCTGGAGCGTACCTTCCGCTCCAAGAAGGTGGCCGAATACCTCACGCCCGGCCACTACACCATCTCGCCCTCCGACGCCTCGGTCTATGTCGCGCGCATGCTCAACAATGGCTGGCAGACCCCCGTCCGGCTGTCCCTGACCGGCAACCTCCGGATCAAGTCCAACATCGCCGCCAAGATCGCGAGCCAGCTGCTGCTGGACTCCGCCACCGTCCACAAGGCCCTGAACGACGAGCGCCTGCTAGCCGACTACGGCTTCACGCCCCGCACGGTCTTCTCGCTGCTGATGCCCGACACGTACGATATCTACTGGACCAGTACCATGGTGGATGTCCTGGACCGCCAGAAGGCGGCCTGGGATGCTTTCTGGACGCCGGACAACGATGCCAAGGCCAAGGCCCTGCACCTGACCCGCCAGCAGGTCTCCACGCTGGCATCCATCGTGAAAGGGGAGTCCAACCACGAGCCCGAGATGCCGAAGATCGCCGGGGTCTACCTCAACCGGCTGAAGGTCGGGATGCCCCTGCAGGCGGACCCGACCATCGCCTTCTGCTTCGATTACAAGCTGAACCGGATCCTCAACCGCCACCTGACCGTGGATTCGGCCTACAATACCTACATCCACGCCGGACTGCCGCCGGGCCCTATCTGCGTGCCCACCCGGGCGGCCCTGGAGGCCGTGCTGAATCCGGACTTCGGCGGCACGTGGGGGAACGGCAACTTCTATTTCTGCGCCAACCCCGACTTCTCCGGCACACACGTCTTCGCCCGCACCCTCGCGGACCACAACCGCAACGCCGAAGCCTTCCGCGCCGAGCTGAACCGCCGCAGCCGCAAATAATGCGCCCGCCCGGGGCATAGACGCGCCCCAGCGCCCCTGGCAGAACGAAAAAGCGGTTGCCCGGGGCAGAGAGAGGCCCCAGCGCCCTCGGCAGCACGAAAAAGCGGTTGCGCGGGGCGGAGAGAGTCCCCAGCGCCCCTGGCGGGAGGGGGAAGGGTGGTTCGGCGGGGGAAAACGAAAAAGGGGAAGCGTTTCCGCTTCCCCTTGTCGGGATGATCTGACTCGAACAGACGACCCCTACGTCCCGAACGTAGTGCGCTAGCCAACTGCGCTACATCCCGATTTCTCGTTGCTTTACGGCGTCCGCTGCGCTCAACTTCCTCCTTCAGTCAGTCACAATCTTCAGATTGCTCCTTCCCTCAGTCGTCGTTTCACTTGCGGCCATCCGCAAATCAACTTCGAAATAATTTCAGACTTGTCAAATCCGGCTCAGTGCCGGAATCGGATTGCAAATATACGTCAAAAACTGCTTTTAAGCAAGTTTGTTGATGTAAACCGCGATGCCGCTCTTGAGGTTGGAGGCCTTGTTCTTGTGGATGAGGCCGATCTTCGCGAGCTTGTCGATCATCGCATAGACCTTCGGGGCGTTGGCCTGGGCCGTGGCCTTGTCGGTCGTATTGCGGATGTCGCGGATAGCGTTGCGGGTGGTTCTTGCATAATAACGATTATGCATTCTGTGCCTTTCGCTCTGGCGATCGGCTTTCTTAGCGGATGCTGTATTTGCCATTGTTCTTATTTTTAATATTTGGTAGTGGGTAGGAGAATCGAACTCCTATTGCAAGAATGAAAATCTTGAGTACTAGCCGTTATACGAACCCACCAAACTCATCCCCTGGCGATATCCTCCAAATTGGGACTGCAAAGATAGAAATATTTTTGGATATGACAAACTAATTTTCACCATTTTCTTTCCATTCCCAGGAGTATAGCAGGGACTCTACCTGGCGGAGATACTGGCGCTTGTCGAAACGCGGGGCGTACACGAATGCTTCCGTCACGAAGATCTCGCTGCCGTCGGGGCTGTAGAAGGAGTGGGACACGAACGGACCGCCCATGTAGTCGTTCTGGACCTCCCACATGCCGCGGGTCTGGACGATGTCGCGTCCGCGGTACTTGAGGTACTCCACGGTGGTCGGGAAGAACTCGCTGGTGGTCATGTACATGCCTTCGAGCGACCCCGGTACGTTGTTCATCATCACTTCGTTGCGGTGGTGGATGATCTTCTCCGGCGTGAACGGGTCGGCCTCGGCCGGGTAGCGGTAGATCAGGACGTCCTGGTAGACGCCGTCCTTGTCGTCCGCGATCCAGACGAAGTCTTCGGAGGCCTTGCGGATCTTGTAGCCGGTGGGGAAATGCGGCGACCCGCCGAACAGTTCGGAGACCCTGGTGTAAATGGACGACTCCTCATAGCGCATCGTGTTGCGGATCACGCGGTCGCGTTCCGCCTGCTCGATGGAGCTGACGATCATCGGGCCCTTCTCCTTCAGCAGGGCGGACGCCTGCGCGGGATCCGGGGCGCTGACCTGGATGACGCACTGCGGCTGCGCCCAGAGGTCGTGCTTGTAGATGATGCCGGCGGAGTCCACCTGGGGCCCCACCACGAAGAGCATGATGTTGCGGTGGGCCTTGAACAGGTCCGCGAAAGCGGTCGGGACCACGTTGACCAGCGAATACAGGGGCTCCTTCTGGGCCAGCCACGGGCAGTCGCGGGCGAGCAGGTCGCGCACGTCGTTGCCGAGCGTGTCCTCCCAGTAGGGCTTGTCCATCACGACGATGATCTCGCCGGCCTTGCCGCTGACGCTGGGCAGCAGGCTCCGGGTCTCTTGGCAGCCCGTCAGTAGCAGGAAGGCTCCGAGGGCGGCCAGAAGCAGGGTGAATCCGTGTCTTTTCATATCTTGTAGTCTTTAATGGATCAGTCTTGCGATATCGTTGCCGAAGGCGAGGAACATCAGGCCGAAGATGAGGATCATCCCGACCATCTGCGCCGCGACGAGGAACTTCTCGCCGGGCTTGCGGCCGGACACGATCTCATAGAGCGTGAACAGGATGTGCCCGCCGTCCAGTCCGGGGATCGGCAGCAGGTTCATCACGGCCAGCATGATGGAAAGCAGCGCGAGGATGTTGAGGAAGCGGTACCAGTCCCAGGTCTCCGGGAAGACCTGGCCGATGGCGATGAAGCTGCCCACGGACTTGTAGGCGCCCGTGGATGGCCGGGCCAGCAGGCGCAGGTCGCTGAGGTATCCTCCGATCGTCTCCCCGGCCGTCCGCCAGCCGGCGGGAATGGCCTCCAGCAGGTTGTAGCGGCGGGTCTGGATGTTGGGGGCCTGCATGTACACGCCGATGCGCCCGAGGCTGTCGACGCGGACGGGCAGGCCGAGCGTGTCGGAGCCGCGCACCACCTCCGTGGCCACTTCCTGCGAGCTCAGCCGGGCGAGCAGCTCGCGCGAGTCCTGGACGTATTCCACGCCGTGGCCGTCCAGGGACACGATGCGGTCGCCCTTGTGCAGGCCGGCGTCGGCGTTGAGCCCGCCGGACATCACGGAGTCCACGACGAAGGGGATGGCGAGGTCGAACATCAGCGGATCGTTGAGCACGTCCCCGATGCGGGCCTGGTCGATGTAGATGTCGAGGGTGTCGGTGCCGCGCAGGACCGTGGCCTTCTGCACGTCCCGGCGGGCCAGGTCGGCCTGCAGCATGCCGAAGTTCTCGGGCACGTAGTCGTCGAGCCGCAGGATCTGGTCGCCGGTGCGGAAGCCCATCTCGTAGGCGAGGTCGTCCACGTAGATGCGGCTGCCTTCGTTGCCGATGTAGGACTGGCCCCAGATGGCCATGATGGCGATGTAGGCCAGGATGGCGAAGATGAAATTGTTGATCACGCCGCCGGCCATCACCAGCAGGCGCTGCCAGGCCGGGTGCGTGCGGAACTCCCAGGGCTGGGGCTCCTGCTTCATCTGCTCGAGGTCCATCGACTCGTCGATCATCCCGGCGATCTTGCAGTAGCCGCCGAACGGAAGCCAGCCGATGCCGAACTCCGTCCCGCCCCAGTGCCAGCGGGCGAGCGCCTTCCCGCCCACGTCGAAGAAGAGGTAGAACTTCTCCACGCGGATCTTGAACAGGCGGGCCCACAGGTAGTGCCCGAACTCATGGATGATGATGAGCACGGACAGGGCCAGGATAACCTGTAGAATCTTAATGAATATAACCATCGGCAATGGCAGCGGTTTCGCGGTTCGTCTCGAAGATGTCTTCGAGCGAAGGGTCAGCTACAAAATTCACGCCCGCGAGCGCCCGTTCGCCGATTTTGGCGATATCGTAGAAGGAAATCAGGTCCTTGAGGTAGGCGGCCACCGCCACTTCGTTGGCGGCGTTGAGCGCGCAGGGCGCGTTGCCGCCGCGGCGGATGGCCTCGTAGGCCAGCGCCAGGCAGGGGAACCGCTCGGTGTCGGGTGCCTCGAAGGTCAGCGAACCCAGGGCGGCGAAGTCGAGCTTCTTGTTGCCGACCGTCACCCGCTGCGGGAAGGAAAGCGCGAAGCCGATGGGCTCCCGCATGTCCGGACACCCGAGCTGGGCGATGACGGCGCCGTCCGTGAATTCGACCATCGAGTGGATCACGGACTCCGGGTGGACGACCACCTGGATCTGGTCCGGCTCCAGGTCGAAGAGCCACTTGGCCTCGATCACCTCGAAACCCTTGTTCATCATCGTGGCGGAATCGATCGTGACCTTGGCGCCCATGTCCCAGTTGGGATGCCTGAGGGCCTGGGCGGCCGTGGCCCCGGCGATGCGCAGGCGATCCCAGGTGCGGAAAGGCCCGCCGGAGGCGGTCAGGTGGACCTTCTCCACGGGATTGTCGCCGGCGGCCAGCAGGCACTGGAAGATGGCGGAGTGCTCGGAGTCGACGGGGAGGATGACCCCGCCGTGCTCGCGCGCGGTGCGGGTCACGATGGCCCCGGCCGCCACGAGCGTCTCCTTGTTGGCGAGCGCCACGGCCTTGCCGGCGCGCAGGGCGGCGAGGGTCGGCCGCAGGCCGCTGAAGCCGACCATCGCACCGACGACGATGTCCACGGATTCCATCCCGACCAGGTCGCACAGGCTGTCCACCCCGGCCCAGACCTTCGTCCCGCGGGGCTGCAGGGCGTCCGCGACCTCCTGGTAGCGGGCCTCGTCGCAGATGACCACGTGGGCGGCGTCGAATTCGATGGCCTGGCGGACCAGCAGGTCCGCACTGCGCCGGGCGGAGATCAGTTCGACTTCGAACAGGTCGGGATGCTGGCGGATGACGTCCAGCGTCTGGGTCCCGATGGATCCCGTGGATCCGAGGATGGCGATTCTTCTTTTCTTTTTCACTTAGAAACTGATATAGCGGGTAGGGTCGATGCTCTGGCCGTCGAGCCAGAGTTCGAAGTGGAGGTGGTTGGCGTCTTCCTTGCCGGGCGTGCCGCCGACGAGGGCCACCGGCGTGCCGG
>Ga0310697_10002047_pt1 | contig 22129 bp, 14 predicted proteins | sample 172DNAGHGlowgp2_FD_203883 | JGI IMG/M metagenome (GOLD analysis project Ga0310697, IMG submission 203883) | Sheep rumen microbial communities from Palmerston North, Manawatu-Wanganui, New Zealand - 1728 DNA GHGlow gp2 (v2) (version 2) | ecosystem: Host-associated > Mammals > Digestive system >... | reverse complement strand
GCCTGGGAAGTTCACACAGGCAAATTGTGAGCTGGTTACCGTACAATTCGCCGCTTGTGTTCTCCCGCATCTGGTATCGGTACAGCAGTTGGTCTTTATCGTGTTCCAGTTCAAAGTCCATGAAGCACAGCACATAGACCGGCCTCAGCTTGATGTACGAGTCCCTTGGGTTCAGCTGCGCGTGAATCATGGAAGAGCCGTAGTAAATCATCCTGTTCTTAAATGACGACAGCTTCTTTCTCTGCATCTCAAGGATGAATTCCTCCTTCCCGTCGGCCGATTTGCACAGGACGTCCATAATAATGTTCTTGTCGTTCTTCCTGGTCTTGTCGATCTCGTTCGGCAGATGCTCCACCGAGGAAAGCTTAATGTCCAGAATGTCTTCAATCAGCATTTTCAGGATTGCCTTGTTCTGCAGCAAATGCTTGAAAGCCCAGTCACTGCGGAGGTCCATGTAGGGCTTTTCCATGATGCTCCGGATGAGGATTCGCTTTTCCTCTTCGGTAAGGTTTCGGTAAATCTCGATCTCGTTGATAACGGCAAGGAATACTTGCATCTGTTCTTCTGTGAGTTTGATGTTTTCCATAGATTTTAACATGGTTTTTAACGCCGGCCTGAGTTGACCGGACGGCGACAAACTTATGGATGAAGAGTGCTGAAAGCAAGAATCGTTAGAAAGATTTACACGTTTCAAACGATTATGGGCCTTTTTTTACGTTTTAAACGATGAATCGGTAAAAACGTAAAATTTTTCTAACGATGTTTTCCCAGTGATGTTGTGAGATACACTCGCTGCGCTCGGTATGACAGACCGTTGTCATTCCGAGGCCAAAGGCCGAGAGAATCTCCGTGGGATACACTCGCTTCGCTCGGTATGACAGGGTAAGTGTGCTCGGTATGACAGGGAGGTGTGGCTGGTGGTGCCAGGGAATGGACCACCGGGCACGCTGGGGGCCGTTTTCGTCGCCGGTGGTGCCGAGAGGTGGACCACCGGGCACGCTGGGGGCCGTTTTCGTCGCCGGTGGTGCCGAGAGGTGGACCACCGGGCACAGTTGACGGCGGGAGATACCCTGTCACCCTTCGACAGGCCCTTCGACAGGCTCAGGGACCGACTCAGGGACCGACTCAGGGACCGCCGGGAATGACGGGGACGCGGCATTTTTTTGCCGCAAGCTTTCATTTCTCGGCAAAAATTTGTATATTTACTCCCCGTAAACAAATAACCATTCTTTGCGGGAGCCCATGAAACATCGCAAATTACTTAGCACAATCGCAGCGCTGCTTGCCATTGCAGTGCCGGCATTCGCCGTTTTTACAGGCCTGGACCTGGACGCAACTCTTCACAACCTGCGCCGGGAACTTTCACATGACTACAGGCAAATTTCCAATACTCAGGAACAGCTGCAAAGCAAATACGAACTCCAGCACCGGCAGATGGTGGATATCGTAAAAAAGTGCAACGACCTGTCTCTGATGCTGTATTCCCAGAAACAGGAATATACCTTCGATGTGAGCTATGCTCTTGAAAAGGTGACTCAGGAGTACGAGAATTTCAACAATAACCGCACGCCATACGACCGCATCTTAGCCAATCTGGAAATTGATATCAACCGTTATGCGCGTCTGATAGAGTCCCTGCGCCGTCTTCCGCCGGAGCTGGAAGAACTGGAGGTTGTGCCGGACAGCCTGGCTTATCACAACAATACGCTGGATGCCCATCTGCAGCAAAACGCCAGCCTCCTGCAGCAGGAACTGGAAGAGAAGGTCGATGTGATAATGGCCATGACGCAGGTGCAGGACACATCGGCAACAGAAGAAGCCGTCCCGGCATTCATCCTGAGCGAGCAGGGACAGATGGACCGCGACACATGTCTGTTCTACGCATCCGAGCTACTGAAATTGTACGCCGCTTCGCGTGAGATGGCCATGGCCGACAGCACCCATTACCAGGAAGCCCGGCTACGATTGGAAGAGTCGTACAAGTATGCAAGGAACTATTACGATATCATTGAAGAAAAAGTGTTCGTCGAGGGTCAGACTCCATGGACGACCATCCTTACCCATCCAGGCCAGTACTGGAGGGAGGCCCGCCAGGCCTTGGGAGAGAAATACCGTCTCTCTTTGGTCTGGAAAGCAATCTACGAGGATGAAGTGGACTATACCGATGAACAGATTGCCAATGACAATCAGCTCGCCAACTCGGCCAGGGTTTATTGGTGGATTATTTACATCCTGGCGTTCTTCGTGTTGTGGGGGCTTTCTGCTCTCATTCTCTGGCCTCTCTACCATATTATAAAACCGCTTGGGAAATGGATACAAAAGGGGCAGAAGCCATACATTGCCCTGCTTCTTGCCTGTGTCGTCTTCCTGATTCTCAGCTATGAAAGCACCGATGACGACATTGCCCGCAAAGCACTTTCCATCATACAGACCTTCATCGGACTGCTTATCGCCATTAACACGGCTCTTCTGATCCGCCTCAAGCCCGCCAAACTCAGGGATGGTGTCCGGATGTACATGCCCACCATTTTCACGGCCCTGATAGTGATAAGCTGCAGAGTTCTGTTCGTCCCGAACGCTTTCCTGAATTTTATATTTCCGCCACTCCTCCTTGCCATGGCAGTGTGGCAGCTTACGGTAAACCTGCGTCGCGGTCCCAAGGCCGATACTACCGATCTGGTGGTGGGATGGGTTTCCTTCGGCATCACGGCCATCGCCACTGTTTTCGGCTGGGCAGGATACATATTCCTGGCGCTTATCATCCTGGCGTGGTGGTATTTCCAGCTGGCCATCATACTGGGAATCGCATCTGTCTGGGACCTGATGCTCATATACAAAGAGAAACGGCTGGACAAGAAGATAGAAAGCTTCAAGGCCAGACTCTCCTACGTACCGGAACAGGCAAAGGACAAACTGCTGTTTGGCGCATCCTGGTTCTATGACCTTATCCGCGAAGTTCTGATTCCCATGCTGGTCTTGGGGACCATTCCCACCTGTGTCTATTGGGCACTGGATATTTTCGAGTTCAGGGATCTGTACAACAAGATTTTCATGGATCCTTTCTTCATGCCGAGCGGAGAGGAAGGTTTCCGCATTTCCCTTTACAGTCTGCTCCTTCTCACGTTCCTGTTCTTTATGTTCCGTTACGTGAACAAGGCAGCCCATACCATTTTCAGGATCATCAAGTACCGCAGTTTCCTTCGCAAGAACAAACGTCCTGTCGTCAGAAACGATGAAATTAACCTGTCCCTTGGTGACAGCCTCATCACAGTAACCGTCTGGTTTATTTATGCTTATTGGGTCATTCTCAGGCTCAATATCCCCACCGGGTCACTGGGTCTTATCGCCGGTGGTCTCTCGGCAGGTGTTGGTCTTGCCCTCAAGGATATCATCAATAACTTCATTTACGGTATTCAGCTCATGGGCGGTCGCCTGAAGGTGGGAGACTGGATTGAGTGCGACGGAATCAGGGGCCGGGTGGCCGACATCAATTACCAGACTACGCTGGTAGACGCCCTGGGCGGCTCCCAGGTGGCCTTCCTCAATACCTCGCTGTTTAACAAGAGCTTTAAGAATCTCACCCGCAATGGTGATTATGAATATGTCAAGGTGTCGGTGGGCGTAGCCTACGGAACAGACTTCGAGAAGTTAAAAGAATTGCTGGTGAAGGAGTTGGAAGTCCTAAAGACCAAAGACGCCTATGGCCGGGACGTTGTGGATCCCGATGGTGGCATCCGTGTAGGCTTAGATGATTTCGGAGACAGCGCGGTGAACATCGGCATCAAACAGAGTGTGCTGGTGACGGAGCGTTTCCGCTATACTGCCCGCCTCAAGGTGCTCATTTACAAGATTTTCAATGAGAACAACATCACCATCCCGTTCCCGCAGCGCGATATACACATTATTGACGACAGCAAATAACCTAAACTATGGCAATCAGATTTAAAAACAAATCGGACGTATTCAATATCATCGTCACAATCCTGGCTGCCGCCATCTCTATTGGCGCCATGATATACGGAGTATCGCATCTGGGCTTAGAGAATACCTGGCCGGAGCTGGTGCTCAGCGTATTCTACATTGCCTGCGTGGTGATGATGCTGATGTATTTCTTCAATTGGGGCATCACCACAAAGCAGTTCAACTACTGGTGCACCCTGAATGTGGGCATTACGGTGCTTCTGCGTGACATATTATTTGCCCCTCAGCTGACCAATACCCCGCTTCGTCTGACGTGCCTCACCCTCTCGGTGGCCCTGATCCTGATGCTTACCTACTTCTATGCCCGCAAGGACTGGAAAACATACTCCAAACGCAATCTGTGGATGATTTTCATCGTGGACCTTATCATCGCCACCATCTATAACATCGTTATTCTGATGGAGCCCGCCGACGAATACTCCACCTATCTGATGGTGGAAATATGGATACGCCCCACCATCACCTACGGCCTGGTGGCATGTTATGTAAAAGAAACTAAAACTGAAACACATAAAACTAATAACCATGAAAGCTGATCAGATCATTAAGAACGCAAAAATCTTCACTTCCGACAAGAAGAATCCTCAGGCAACCGCACTTGTGGTAAAGGACGGAAAATTTGTTTATGTGGGCGACGAAGCAGGCCTTGCAGATTATGAGGGCGAAGTCACCGACCTCGGCGGCAAATTCATCATGCCAGGCATCATCGACAGCCATGTGCATGTAACCATTCCCGTAGGCTTTGAGTACGCACCCATGGGAGAGAGGATCGAGCCCGACGGCAAGCAGGCAGCTCTGGATATGATGGCGGACTATATCAAAAAGCATCCCGGCGAGAAGCGTTACAGATTTCTTCTGGAGAAAAGGTTCCTTAAAGGAGATGATATCGTAAAGGAGGAACTTGACGCCATCTGCCCCGATGCCGAGCTTCAGATTCAGGAAGGCGAAGGGCACAGCATCTGGGTAAATTCCAAGATCCTTCAAAGGCACGGCATTACAGACGACACGCCGGATCCTATCCCTGGACTGGCTTATTACGTGCGCAAGGACGGACATGTGACCGGAAATATGTATGAGGGCGCAACGGAAGTCCGCATCATCCTGGACAGCGGTATGGATCTGACCGACGAGCAGGTAGATGCAGCCCTTCAGCGCTGGATTGACTTCTGCGTCGAATATGGTGTTTCTGCGGTATTTGACGCCGGTCTGCCGGGCGATATGAAGTTCCATGAGAAGGTCTATAAGCGTCTGGTGGAACTGGACAAGCAGGGAAAACTGCCCGTTTATGTGGACGGCAGCCTGGTGATAGACTCTGAGCGGGTTGCAGATGAGGGCCTGAAAGAACTCAAGCGCATGCAACGTGAATATAACACGGAGCACCTGAAGGTCCATACCATGAAGGTTTTCATGGACGGCACCCAGAAGATTCATACCGCCGCCATGGTCACCCCTTACGTGGATGTCCACACCACGGGTTCTACCGCTTTTTCCGCGGAGGGAATCGCAAATGTTTTGAAGAAACTCAACGACGCCAATCTGGATCTTCACCTTCACACCGTTGGCGAGCGCGCGTCACGCACTGTCCTTGATGGCGTTGAGATGGCCAAGAAGGAAATGGGTGACAAACTCCACGTAAGAGTAACCTGCGCCCATCTTGAAATTGAGTGCGATGATGATCTGGACCGTTTCGCCAAGCTGGGAGTATTCGCCAACTTTACGCCGCACTGGCATTCCGGAGACCCTTCCATTGCGGCTACATGGCTGGGTATGGAGCGTGCCTGCAAGCAGTTCCGCTGCAAATCGGTTTGGGACAGCGGCGCCACCGTGGCCTGGTCCAGCGACAATATCGTCTTTATGGATTTCACCACCTGGAACCCCTACCTGGGCATGGAGGTGGGCATGACCCGCTGGATTACCGAAAAGACCAGGAACTACCCGTTCGCCGTAGCCGCCAAAGTATTCCCGCCGGAAAATGAGAGAATGAACATTGAGGAAATGCTCATCGGCTTTACCATCAACGGCGCCAAACAGCTGGGCATCGAGGCCAAGAAGGGCTCTATCGAAGCGGGCAAGGACGCCGACTTCCTGGTGTTCGACAAGGACCTCCTGACGGCAGAGAAAGAAGGCTTCAGCTACAACCTGCCCCGCGATGTATACTTCGGCGGAAAGAAAGTGAACTAACCTAAAACTGATAATTAATATGAGCAAGACTTTACCTCTGGACTATTCCAATAAAGACAACTGGTACAAGCTTCCTGAAATCGCCAAGGAGGTTGACACATTCTACATCTACGCCACGGAGTACATCATGGGCAGCTTTGAGGAGGGTGCTCCAGATTTCGCGCCCATCGACAACGAGGAGATGCGGGAAGGAGCGAAGGTTGAATACCGGGACCACGCAGCCGCCTTCGCAGAGGCGACCAACGTATTCATGCCGTATTACAGACAATCAGGCCTGAAGTACGCCGGTGAAATCTTCGCAAAGACCGGAAGCGCCGACGCCGCGTTTATGGGTATGCCCTTTGACGACATCACCGCCGCCCTGGACTACTATTTCGAGAATTGCAACGGCGGCCGTCCCTTCATCATCGCCGGCCACAGTCAGGGATCGTCCATGGCTTTACTGCTGCTTCGCACATACTTCAAGGATCACCCCGAGTACTATTCACGCATGCTCGCAGCCTACACCATCGGCTATTCCGTAACCAAGAGTTACCTTGCCGCCAACCCGCACCTGAAGTTCGCCACCGGCGAGACCGACACGGGCGTCATCATCGCCTTCAACACAGAGGGTCCCAAGAATGTGGAGCTCAAAGCCCACAATGTAGTGGTGCTGCCCGAGACAATGAGCATCAACCCCCTGAACTGGAAACTGGACGAAACCTATGCTCCGGCAAGCATGAACCTTGGTTCCATCATACTGAACGAGGAAACGGGAGAGCGTACAATTGGCGATGTGGGTGCCGATGCGCAAATCAACCTGGAGCGCGGAGTTGTAGTGACTCATGCCAAAGTTCCTGAGGTGTCGGCGGAGGTCGCTGAAAAATCGGCCGCATTCTTCGGCCCGGATGGCCGCCACGCCTATGACTATATGTACTACTTCAACAACATCAAGGACAACGTGGCGAAGCGTGTCGCTGCTTATTTGAACAAATAATATGGCTAGCGAGAACAAAAAAATCAGGGGCTCTTACGACAAGTCGCTGGCAGTCAAGTGCATCAACGGCACCTTCGTGGGCACGAAGACAGAGAATGTCATTTCCTTTAAAGGTATTCCGTTCGTAGGCCGTCAGCCGGTAGGAGACCTGCGCTGGAAAGCCCCCGTGGACGTTGTGCCTGATGACGACGTATATGAAGCCTTTTATTTTCCTAAAGCTTCCTGCCAGGACAAGGCCGTCATCGCGTATCAGGGTGAGGACTGCCTGTATCTGAACGTATGGAAGGCCGACGATGCCTCGGATGTGAAGAAGCCCGTCATGGTGTGGATTCACGGCGGCGCTTTCGTCTCCGGAGGAACCGGAGTCGAGCTGTTTGACTGTGCCAACCTGACAAAGGAGAATCCTGATGTAATCTTCGTCACCCTCCAGTACAGACTGGGCGTCCTGGGTTTCCTGCATCTGTCACATCTTCCGGACGGCAAGGACTATCCGGACTCCCAGAACCTGGGCCTTTTGGACCAGCAGATGGCCCTGAAGTGGGTGCATGAGAACATTGCAGCCTTCGGCGGAGACCCGGATAACGTAACCATCTGGGGTGAATCGGCCGGTGCGGGAAGCGTGACCATGCAGCCGCTTATCAAGGGCTCACAGCAGTATTTCAAGAAGGTTATTGCCCAGAGCGGCGCCCCCTGCCAGACAAGTTCCAGCGAAGAAGCCATCGAGGCCACCAATGATTTGTTGAAGGCCCTTGGCTGCAGGACCGTCGCCGAGATGATGAAGTTTCCGGCCGATAAACTGGTGGAAATAGGCGCTCAGGCGGTTGCCCTGCGCCTTTTCCCCGAACGGGACGGACGCATACTTCCTTTGGATCCCTGGGCGGAATACGCTGGCGGCATCGCGAAGGATATCACCTTCCTGCAGGGCTGCAACAAGGACGAGATGAACTGCTTCGTGGCCGACTGGACCGTGGATGGATTCAAAGCATGGGCTAAAGACCGTAAGACGAAGAAGTATGCCCATCTGCTCACGGATGAGGAAAAAGCGAAGATTGAAAGCTTCTGCAAGGAAGGGTCTGTAGAGGACTGGGAACCGGACAGCCGTCTTTTCAGCCACAGCTGGTTTATTGAAGGGGCAATAAAAATGTCCGAGTGCCAGACCATCGGCGGCGGTAAATCCTATACCTATTATTATAGGGTGGAATCTTCGGACCCTGTCCGGAAGAGTGCACATTTTGAAGAAGTGCCTATTGTCTTCGGCCATCCTGAATTTGTCGACGGAAGGCCCTATGACCCTGCCTTCTCAAAGGCGATGCGTGGAATGTGGGTGCAGTTTGCCAGAACCGGCTGCCCCTCCCCTGCCTGGCCGCTCTACGACATCAAGGACAAGAAAGTGATGGTGCTGGACGAATTCGACATCCATCCCGCCAAGGAATGCGAGGTAAAGATTGTGGACTGGGACAGAACCTGGTTCCTGACCAAGTATTACATGTTATAACAAGAGAATCTCGTTAAAATATGGAATTACAAGAGATTAGAGAGCTGTTGAAAGGGATGTTCGGCGGCGAAAACCGGCCGATTACCGACGGTAATTATGACCGGTCGCTGGCCGTCAAGTGCATCAACGGTACTTTCGTCGGCAGAAAGAAGGACAATATCACCGTCTTTCGGGGCATCCCTTACGTGGGCCGGCAACCCGTCGGGAAACTGCGCTGGAAGGCTCCGGTGGATATCGTTCCGGACGATGGCGTCTATGAGGCCTATTACAATGCGAATAGCGCCTTGGGCAACGGACAATTGGAAACGGGCTCCCTTTATTATATGGATGAGGACTGCCTGTATCTGAACGTCTTTAAGTCAGATGAGGCTGCTGCCGGGAAGAAACCCGTTATGGTTTGGATTCACGGCGGTGCCTTTGAGGCAGGCGGAACTATCGACCCGATTTTTGACTGCGTCAATTTCGTGAAGGAGAATCCGGATGTCATCGTTGTTACCATTGCCTACAGGCTGGGCGTGATGGGCTTCCTGCATCTGTCTCACCTGGCAGACGGCAAAGATTATCCGGATGCCCAGAACCTGGGCTTACTGGATCAGGTGAAGGCGTTGAAGTGGGTGCACGAGAACATAGCAGGCTTCGGCGGAGATCCCGAAAACGTGACCATCTGGGGTGAATCGGCCGGCGCCGGAAGCTGTACCCTGCTTCCGCTGATTCCGGGATCCCAGAAGTACTTCCATCGGCTCATCGCCGAGAGCGGCTCCGTTAACCTGACCCGCTCTCCGGAAGAGGCCATTGCGTGCACCGAAAAACTGATGGGGGCGCTGGGCTGCAAAACCGTGACGGACCTCTTGAAGGTGTCTGGAGAGAAACTCCTGGAGACGGCCAGCGCCATCCTCTTCCTGCACCAGTTCCCCGAACGGGACGGGAAGTATCTGCCTGCAGACACCTTTGCGGCCTATGCCGGCGGTGCGGCCAAGGATATAGAAATCCTTGTGGGCTGCAACAAGGACGAAATGAACTTCTTCGTGTCCAGTTTCGGCCTGGAAGGCTGGGGCGTTTGGGTAGAAGAGCGCAAGAAGGGGAAACTCGCCCAGTTGCCCGCAGAAGAAAAAGCGCTGGTGGACAGTTACAGGAAGGATGTGGGGGGAGACTGGTTCCAGCCGGACGCCAGCCTGTTAAGCCAAAGCTGGTTCAATGCGCCCATCATCAAACTGTCGGAGTGCCAGACTATGGGTGGTGGCAAATCTTACACCTATTTCTTCACGCCGGAGTCGCCAGACCCCGTCATGAAATGCGGACATGCCATTGAACTGGCCATCGTTTTCAATCATCCGGAGGCCACCTCCGATATGGGCCGTGCGTTCGATGAGACCTTCTGCCGGGCCATGCGCCGGATGTGGGTGCAGTTTGCCAGGACCGGTATCCCGTCTGATAATTGGCCCCTCTACACCTTGGAAAACAAGGAGGTAATGGTGCTGGATGAGTTCAACATCCATCCTGCCAAGGAATCCGAGGTGAAGATTGTAGATTGGAACAGAACCTATTTCCTCACCAAGTATTACGCGCTTTAAAAAAGAATTAAGTGATGAATCAAGATATTGTAAAGGCCGACCTTGTGGTCTATGGAAAGATTTTCACTGCAGACGAAAAGCCTATGGCTGAAGCTTTTGCGGTGAAGGACGGCAAGTTCGTTTATGTGGGTGACAAAAAAGGCGCCGAAGCCTATATTGAAGCCGGCAAGACCGAGATTGTGGACCATACCGGCAAGGGCCTCGTAATGCCCAGTTGCGGCAACGGTCACGCGCATTATTCGATTGGCGTTGCCCTGCCGATCGTTGGAACGTTGGCCTTTGGAGCCGATCCTGAAAAGTTTTTAAAAGAACTTGTCCCCGCTGCTGTTAAGAAGGCAAGGGAAACAGGGGCGACATCCATCTTCGGCTTCGGCTGGAATCCAATCATTTTCCAGGAGAATATGCCCACCCGCCAGCAACTGGATGCCATCTGCAGCGACATTCCCATTTACTTTGCCGACGAAGAAGGTCACAAGGGTCTGGCGAATACCCTGATGCTGGTCAGGGCAGGCATAATGACGGCCGACGGAAAGGTGCTGAAAAAGGATAAGGATATCCGAGGCGGCGAGATTGTGATGGGCGAAGACGGTACGCCTACCGGTTTCCTGAAAGAGCAGGCCGGCACCTATACACGTTCCTTCCTGGACACCGAGAAACTCTATCCCGTCGACGTTGCAAAAGTTGTGGTCCAAAAGACTCAGGAGCAACTTCTGTCCGAGGGTTACACCATGTATATCGACGGCTGGGGCAACTATTTCTTCAACGACAATTTCTTCAAGGCCGCCCAGCAGATGGACCAGGCCGGCAAGATGAACTTCGTGCTTGGTCTCACCTACGAGATTGAAAGCTGGATGAATGTGGATGAGAATCTTAAGAAAGCCGTTGACGTTCAGAAGTACGCCGGCACTCATGTCAAAACCAACTGGCTCAAACTCTTCATGGACGGCACGGTAGAAGGCGGCACCGGATATGTAGACCCTCTGTATCCCGACGGACACCAGGGCCTTGCCAACTGGGCCGAAGAGGAAATCACAGACATCACGCGCAAGATGAATGCACAAGACATCACTGTGCATATCCACACCATGGGCAACAAGGCCGTCCATACCGTTGTCAGCGCCTACGCCAATGGTGGAAAGGACGAGCTCAGAAACACGCTGGTACACGTGCGAAACGTCGATCCGGAGGATTATAAACGGATGGCCGACCATAATATGTATGTCACTTCCGGCATGCTATGGCATCATGGCCCGTCCTGGTTAGCCGATGCTATCCGTGAACGTGGTTTGGCGCCCGCGGGCGTGGAGGACAAGTCTTATCCTATGAAGTCCTACTTCGACAATGGCATCACCGTGACCTCCCATTCCGATTTCCCCGCCCTGAGCGGCAGTCCCGACGACCCGTTCGGCATTATGGAACTGGCCGTGACAGGTGTCCTTCACGGCGAGGACGGTAACCCCTGGTGGCCTGAAGAGCTTCTCACCCGTGAGCAGGCCCTCTTATCCCTTACCATCAACGTGGCCAAGCAAATGCTCATTGAGAATGAAAGAGGCAGCATCTGCGAAGGCAAATATGCCGACTTCCTCCTTGTCAACAAGGATGTGCTGACGTGCCCGGAGAATCAGATTCACGAAGCCAGGCCCGCGGCGACTTACTTTGAAGGGAAAAAGGTATTTGAAAAGAAATAAAGCAAAGACACGAATAATATGGACAAGAAGATCAAATGTAACAACGGCACTTTCGTCGGCAAGGAGACTGACGAACTTATTATCTGGAAAGGCATTCCCTACGCAACGCAGCCGGTGGGGAAGCTTCGTTGGAAGAAGGCGCTTCCTGCCGCAGACGATGACGGCGTGTACGACGCCACAAAGCCCGGCCACGTGCCCATCGGACCTTCGAACGACTCGGAAGGAACGGCGGAGTTCGGCGAGGATTGCCTGGTGCTGAACATCTATTGCAATACCAGATGCGCCTGCACCAAGAAACCGGTGATGGTGTGGATTCACGGCGGCGGGTTCTGCGCCGAATCCCAGGCTTCGCCCCTCTACAACCTTACCAACCTCTCCAAACAGTGCCCCGACATCCTGTTCGTATCCATCGACTACAGGCTCGGCTTCATGGGATTCATGAACTTCGAGCGGGTTCCCGGCGGAGAGAACTTCAAGGAAGCAGGTAACCTCGGCCTTCTCGACCAGCTCGAGGCCCTCAGGTGGGTACAGAAAAACATCGCCGGCTTCGGCGGAGATCCGGACAACGTGACCATTTTCGGCGAGTCGGCAGGCTCGGCAAGTGTCACCTTCCTTCCGCTCATCGACGGAAGCGAAGGGCTCTTTAAACGGTGCATAGCACAGAGCGCCAACATCGCCTACTGCGACACCATGGAGCACGGCATTCACGTCACGCAGAACTTCCTCACAGCAACTGGCTGCCAGACGATGGACGAGCTGATGGCTCTCACCACCGAACAGCTTGTAAACGCCTATCAGATAGCATTTGCCATTGACAAGAACAGCCTTCTGGGCGGTGCCAACTTCCCTCTCCTGGACGGCGTCACGCTGCCCGAGGACCGAGCAGTCATGTACGAAATGTGGGGAGACGAGAAGAGGGCCAAGCTTGACTTGATAATCGGGTCTAACCTGGACGAAATCAGGTACTTCGTTCCGTTTGAGGGCGGTGAAGAAGGCTTCCTGAATACGCTGAGGTGGATTGCAAAGAGGGATCGTGCGCTGCTCAATGAGCAGGAGAAGGCCATGTACGACGAGTTTATGGCCACGCTCGCAGACGAAAGTGAAGGGAAGAGGTTGGAGCAGTACTGCAACGATATCAACTTCCGGGCAGGCAACACCGATATGGCTATCCGGCACGCTGCCGCCGGCGGCAACACCTATATGTACTTCATCAAGAAGCCGGTGACAACCCCCGAGATTGGTGCGATGCACGCGTGCGAGCTTCCTTACCTGTTTGACAATGCCGTACCGGACCCGATGGGGAGCGGAAAGATTGTTTCAAACGAGGACTGCGAGTTCCGCCACGTCGTAAAGGAAATGTGGACCAATTTTGCCCGCACGGGCAACCCCTCCACCGACAAATACGAATGGAAGAAGTTCTCCGGCGACGACCGCCAGACCATGGTCTTCGACGACACCATCGGCATGCAGAAGGATATTTTCGGCCGGCGTGAGGACCTGATGATGTCCTGGGCGGAGCGCCTGGGAAACGGGTCGTCCAAGCGGGTGTGTTAACTAGTACCGCACTTGCATTTGCTTCACTCCTGCTGGGAGTGAGTACCGCGTGGTTCCGGAATTAAAAGTTTAGAACGTGAAGAAACTAATCGTTTGTGGAGTTCTCGCCGCCGCCCTCGTTTGCAGCGTGGGTGTGTTTTCGGCGTGCACAAGGAGCAACGGGGGTGAGCCCGGAGACGTCGGCAAGAAAGTGCTGTTGATCATTCTGGACGGGTGGGGAATTGGTGACAAGGGCAAAGACGACGTGATTTCACAGACGACCACCCCGTATATGGACTACCTGGCCGCCAGCTTTCCTCATTCCCAACTGCAGGCTTCGGGCGAGTACGTGGGTCTTCCTGACGGACAGATGGGCAACTCGGAGACGGGCCATCTGAACATCGGCGCCGGGCGCGTGGTATATCAGGACCTGGTGAAGATCAACCGCGCCTGCGACGACAATTCCATCCTGGAGAACCCGGAAATCAAAGCGGCTTACAGTTATGCCAAGTCCAGCGGCAAGAGCCTGCACCTGATGGGGCTCACGTCCACCGGCGGCGTTCACTCTTCGCTTGACCACCTCAAGAAGCTCATCGATATCGCCGCCCTGTATGGCATCTCCAACTGCTGCGTCCACTGCTTTATGGACGGCCGCGACACCGACCCTATGGCCGGCAAGGGCTTCATCATTGATCTGCAGCAGCATATGCAGACAGCTGGCACCGGCGTGGTGGCCACCGTCATCGGCCGATATTATGCTATGGACCGTGACAAGCATTGGGACCGAATCAAACTGGCCTACGACCTCATCGTAAATGGCAAGGGCCGCGAGCAGGATGACATAGTGGCGGGTGTACAGTCGTGCTACGACAGCCACACCGAGGAGCACAAGAACACCGACGAGTTTATGGAGCCGCTGGTCAACAGTAGCATTGACGGCCGCATCAAGGAGGGTGACGTAGTCATCTTCTTCAACTTCCGCAGCGACCGCGCCAAAGAACTCACCGTCGTGCTCACGCAGCAGGATATGCCGGAGCAGGGTATGACAACCATCCCCAATCTCCAGTACTACTGCATGACGCCGTATGACGATTCCTTCACGGGCGTTCACGTCCTTTTCCCTAAGGAGAACTTGGATAATACCCTGGGCGAATACATCGCCGGCAAGGGTTTGAAACAGCTTCATATTGCCGAGACCGAGAAATACGCCCACGTGACCTCCTTCATCAATGGAGGCCGTGAAGAACCGTTTGAAGGGGAGGAACGTATCCTTGTGACTTCTCCCGCGGTGGCCACCTATGATCTCAAACCCGAAATGTCTGCCTACGAGGTGAAGGACAAACTGGTAGAGGCGCTCAAGACAAACAAATATGATTGGATTGTGGTGAATTTCGCCAATGCCGATATGGTGGGCCACACTGGCGTATACCCCGCGATTGAGACAGCCGTGAAGGTGATTGATAACTGCCTGAATGAAGTGGTGGAAACCGCTAGGGCTATGGGCTATGAAACCATTATTACGGCTGACCACGGGAATGCCGACCGCGCCCTCAATGCCGATGGAACGCCCAATACGGCCCATTCCACGAACCCGGTTCCTTTCTTATATGTTACGGAGAACGGGAACGCAAGGGTGCAGGACGGCGTTCTGGCCGACGTGGCCCCTTCCATCCTCCACATTATGGGCCTGGAACAACCCGTGGAAATGACCGGACGATGCTTGATTTATAATTAATAATTATCTTATATGAAAAGGGAATTCAAGGATTTAATCCGTTTCGAGCAGTATGAATGCTTGAACAGTGAAATTACAGGAAGCTTCGACGAGGCCCACGCCGTGAAGTGTGTGAACGGCACGTTCGTCGGAACCGAAGAATACGGGGTTGCCTCTTGGCTGGGCATCCCTTACGCGAAGGCTCCCGTGGGCGGGCGCCGCTTCAAGGCGCCGGAGTACGTGGACGCAAGCGACAGGATTTTCGAGGCCAAGTACTTCGGAAAGGGTTCTTTCGGCTCACTCGGCTATGAGGATTGCATTCAAAAGCTGATGTCCGAGGACTGCCTCTATCTGAATATCTGGCTCAATGCCGACGACAAAACCAAGAAAAAGCCGGTGATGGTCTGGATCCACGGCGGAGCGTATGTCGTCGGCTCGGGTTCGCAGGCTTCCTACGGCGGAGCCAACCTGGTTCAGGAGCATAGTGACATCATTTATGTGAATATCAACTATCGCCTGAATATGTACGGCTTTATGGACTTCTCCTCGGTGCCCGGCGGCGAAAACTTCAAGACGGCGCCCTGCAACGGCCTGCTGGACCAGGCTATGGCGCTCAGGTGGGTGCACGAGAACATCGCCGCTTTCGGCGGAGACCCCGACAACGTGACTATCTTCGGGCAAAGCGCCGGCGGCGGCTCGGTCTCCATCCTGCCGGTTATGAAGGAGGCGAACCAGTATTTCCAGAAAGTTATCGCCCAGAGCGGATCCACCACCCTGGCCTTCCCGGTCGGCTGCGAATCCGCACAGGGCAAGACCAAAGCGCTGCTCGAGTACACCGGCTGCAAGTCGATGGACGAGATTATGGCGCTGAGCGAAGAAGATCTCCAGAAGGCGTATGTCGAGGCGGTGGGCAAGTTCACATCCTGTCCCTACTACGGAACGGAGGTGCTTCCCGAGGCGCCCATCGAACTTTATCGGAAAGGCTACGCAAAGCACATCTCCATTATGGCGGGCAGCACGGCCGACGAGATGAGGCTGTTCATGGGTGAGGGCCCGATGCTGAGCATGGAAGAGCAAAAGCTATACGCCCAGCGCGCCGCAGGCGATGCACTCCCCTACCTGAAAGAAGATGACAAGAAGTATTACGAGGAATTTAAGCGGGTATGCAGGTTCCAGGAGCCAGGACTTGTGGAGACGGAGTTCATCAATGAACTCATGTTCAGGGTCCCCATGCTCCAGCAGCTGGACGTGCAGAGCGCGTTCAACAAGACGTTCTGCTACTACTGGTCGTACCCGGCGAGCAATCCGGAGATTGGCGCAGCCCATTCCGTGGAGCTCATGTTCGTGTTCAACATGCGCGGTTTCGGGACAAACAGCGCCTTCAACGGCACCAACAACTCGGATGAGATCTTCACGGCCGTTATGCAGATGTGGACCAATTTCGCCCGCTGCGGCAACCCGTCCACAGACAAGGTGGAATGGAAGGCTTATTCGGCCGACGACCAGAACGTCCTGGACATCGCCGGCCCCGGTGACATACGTATCAAGAAGGACCTCCTGGCCGACCAGTACAAAGCCGTGCTCCCCTTGCTCGGCTACTACCAGTTCATGGACAAATTCTTTACCCCTCACTATCTTTTGGATATTATCGCCGCACGCGGGCAGGACTAAAAAAATGTTTCCCTCACATGAAAATACTTTATATCTGCAACAATATTTCCGTTCCAGGCAATGGTATCTGCACATCGGCCCAGAATTTTTGCGCCGCCCTCAGAGAAGCAGGGGTGGATGTCCGTGTGCTTGCTGGAGAAAACAAGGACCCTGACGGCATCCAGCCAGACTTTCGCTTAAAGAGATTCCATTTCCCCATTTTCCAGCCAATCATCGATGCCAACGGATTCAGCTATGCCTCCCTAGACAAAAAAGTGATTCGTGAGGCCGTTGAATGGGCCGATATCATCCACTGCGAGGAACCGCTGTTCGTGCAGCGCAGCGCCATAAAGATGGCCGAGAAGATGGGTAAGTCCATCGTGGGCACCTTCCACATGTATACCCAGAACCTTTTGTCAGAGATTCCCTTAGCCAATTCGGCCCTCATGAACAAAATCCTCTTGTGGGCCTGGAAAACGCGCCACTACAACCACATGAGCGACATCCAGTGCCCCACGGAGGTGGTGAAGGCACATCTGGAAAGAAACGGCTTCAAAGCCCGCCTGCACGTAATTTCCAACGGCATCAATATCCCCAGGGAGCCCGTAGTGGCCAAGCCCTATGAGGGAGGGCCGTTCCGTATTATCATAGTTGGTCGTTTTGCCCCCATCAAAAGACCTGAGATACTGTTGGAGGCCATGAAGTATTCCAGCCATGCCCGTGAAATCCAGCTCACCTTTGCCGGCACTGGCGTACTCGAGAAAAAGCTGCGCCAGCACTCCGACAAACTGGTGAAGGAAGGTGTTCTCCAGTACATACCGGAAATCGTTTTTCTAGACAAAGCCGGCCTTAAGGAACTGGCCCGCAATTCCTACCTAGTAGTACATGTCGCCTCCATGGAGGTAGAAGGCCTGGGCTGCGCCGAGGCCATCCGGGAAGGAACCGTGCCGGTAATCGCGCAGGACAACAAGTATATCGGCACCGCCGGATTCGCCCTAGATGACAGGAGCCTGTTCCCGTACAACGACACCCGTGAATTGGCCCGCAGGATTGACTGGTGGATTGAGCATCCCCAGGAGCGCAACCGCATGGCCCAGGTGTATGCCGACACGGCCAGGAACTGGTCCATCGAGAATTCTACCCACAAACTGATAGAGATGTATGAAAAAATAACCATATCACAAAATACAAGGAGAATATTATGAAAGCAGACAAAATCATCAAAAACGCCAAGATATTCACGGCGGACAAGAACCAGCCGCAAGCGACCGCACTGGCGGTAAAAGACGGAAAATTCGTCTATGTAGGCGACGAAGCCGGCCTTTCGGCCTACGAAGGAGTGGTCACGGACCTGGGCGGAAAATTCATCATGCCCGGCATCTTTGACAGCCATGTGCATGTCACCTTGCCCGTGGGATTCGCCTATGCGGCAGAGAGCGAACGCTTTGCCTGCAACGGCAAGCAGGAGGCCCTGGACTTTATAGCCGACTTTATCGGCAAGCATCCCGGCCAGAAGTGCTACCGGTTCATCCTGGAGAAAAAGTGCCTGAATGGCGAGACGCTCACCACGGAAGATCTAGACGCCGTCTGCCCGGATGCAGAACTCCAGATTCAGGAAGCGGAATTCCACAGCGTGTGGGTGAACTCCCGGGTGCTCAAGCGCCACGGCATCACCGACGACACGCCCGATCCCGTGCCCGGACTCAGCGTGTATGAGCGCAAGGACGGCAAGTTGACCGGCTATATCATTGAAGGCTCCGCGGAGGTGCGCATCGTCCTGGACGGTTCCATGGACCTCAGTGACGAGCAGATTGACACCGCGCTCCAGGCGTGGATCGATTTCTCCGTGACCCACGGTGTGTCGGCGGTCTTTGACGCAGGTATTCCGGGCTTCCCCGAGTTCCACGAGCGGGTGTATCAGCGCCTGCGGGAATTGGACCTTCAGGGCAAACTGCCCGTTTACGTGGACGGCTGCTATGTGATCGCCGCCAACTGGCAGGCGGAGGAAGGCCTGAAGGAGCTCAAGCGTTTCCGGAAGGAATACAACACGGAGCACCTCAAGATCCACACCATGAAGATATTCATGGACGGCACCCAGAAGATCCACACTGCGGCGATGCTCACGCCCTATGTGGACGTCCCGGAGAAGGGCGCCACCGCCTTCAACAAGGAGGACCTCGCCGCCCTGATGGTCAAACTGAACGCGGAAGGCCTGGACCTTCATATGCATACCGTAGGCTCTGCCGCCTCCCGCGTGGCGCTGGACGCCGTGGAACTGGCCAGAAAAGAAGTTGGCGACAAGTTTACCATGAAGGTCACCTGCGCCCACCTGGAAGTGCAGGACGACGCCGACCTGGACCGTTTCGCCAAGTTGGGCGTGATTGCAAACTATACGCCCTGGTGGCATGCCGGCGACTACAAGGTATGGGGCACCTGGCTGGGTGAGGAGCGGGCCCGCAAAATGTTCCGCTGCAAGGCGCTGTGGGACAGCGGCGCCCTGGTAACCTGGTCCTGCGACAACGTGGTTTTCAGTTTCGAGGTCTGGAATCCCTATCTGGGCATGGAAGTAGGCATGACGCGCCATATCACGGAAAAGACCAACGCTCCCGCCTTTACCAGAGGGGAAGCACTCCCTCCCGAGGACCAGAAAATGAGCGTTGAGCAAATGCTGTTGGGCTACACCATCAACGGCGCCAGGCAACTGGGCGTCGAGAACAAAAAGGGCTCCATCGAGGCCGGCAAGGACGCCGACTTCCTGGTCTTTGACAAGGACCTCCTGACGGCAGAGAAAGAAGGCTTCAGCTACAACAAGCCCACCGATGTCTATTTTGCCGGCAAGAAAGTGAACGGTTAAGGACGATAGCATTAAATACATTGTTATGAAAGCAGAGAAGATCATTCTGGGGAATGTCATCACGATGGATGCATTCAAGCCCTATGCAGAGGCTATCGCGGTAGCCGATGAAAAAATCATCTATGTCGGAAGCAAGGAGGCCGCCATGAAGCTCCGGGGGGAAAAGACCGTGATCCTGGATTATGGGAGCCATTCCATTTATCCGGGATTTTTGGAAGCCCACTGCCATCCCGGATTTGCCGGCAACATCATGTTCGGCAGGGCCAACCTGGCAGAAGGCAAGACGCCGGAGGATTACCTGGCCATTCTGAAAAAGTATGTCCGGGAGAATCCGGATAAACCCCACTTCGTGGGTTCGGGCTGGGCCGATGATTTGCTGTATCAGCTGAATGCCAAGCAATTGGATGAGATTTGTCCGGACAAGCCCCTGATTAACCAAAGCAGCAGCGGTCACATGATGTGGGTGAATACCAAGGCCATGGAGGCCTTCGACATCAATGAAGATGCCGTAAAACAGTGGGGAACGGAATGTATCCATGTGGACGAGAACGGCAAGCCGAACGGCATGCTTGCCGAAAAGCCCGCCATCGATCTGGTCAAAAGGGTACAGCCGGAGCTTGCGCAAGCGAAAAAGGAACTGCTGGGCTTCCAGCAATATGCGTTTGCAAACGGATATACGGGTGTATATGATGCCGGTTACCAGCTTTTGACCAGGCATGACCCCCGTGCCTACAAGGAGCTTGACGATGAAGGCAAGCTCAAGATGTATTCCTTCTGCGGCAGTTTCGTCAATGACAATACCGATACTCCGGAAGAGGACATGGACAGAATTGCGCAGGAGGCAAAGGAGTATAACGGCAAGCATGTGAAGGTAATCGGCGCCAAGGTCTTTGCCGACGGCGTCGTGGAGGGGCATACCGCATGGATGCTGGACGACTATGCGGACAAACCGGGGTACAAGGGTGTAAGAAGATTCGACGACCCTGACAAGATGGTCAGGCTCGTCAAGGCAGCTTCCGCGCACAAGATGAACGTGCACGTCCATTCCGTCGGTGACGGCGCCACCCGGGCATGGATTGACGCTTTTGCCCGGGCGCAGGCCGAAACGGGCAATTTCGACATGCGAAATGCCCTTGCGCACTTGCAGGAAGTGACGCCGGAAGATGTGAAGAGAATCGGTGAATACAACGTTATGGCTGTATGCGGCATTATGTGGGCCATCAAGCATCCCGCCGGCTTCCCGCAGGAGGTCGCGTACGTGGGCGAAGAGAAGTCCAACAACGCCTATCCGGTCAAATCCATCATGGATGCAGGCGGTGTGGTTGCCAACCATTCAGACTATCCGGTGTCGCCGCTGTTCAGTGCCGTCGAGGCATTCTGCATGGGAGTGTTGAAGAAACTTCCTTCCTATCCGGATGAGTATATCAGAAACATCGACCAGGCTATCAGCCGGTATGAGGCGCTGAAGACCCTGACAAGCAATGTGGCCTATATGTGGCATGAGGAGGAGCGGATGGGTTCCATCAGCCTGGGCAAGATAGCCAACTTCACGGTTTTTGACCGTGACTTCATGCACGACGATTTTGCCGACATCGAGAAAGCGAACTGCCTGGCCACCATCGTGGACGGCGAGGAAGTATATAGATCCGTTTTATGAAAAAGTTACTCTATCCTTTTGCCGTCATCGAAAGCCCGTTTGTGTACATCCCGTAAAACAAATTGAACCGTGACTGAGATTACAATAACGCCGGCATCTGCGGCAGATGTCCAGGCCCTTGCCGACCTTTTTGTCGGCCACATTAGCGCACACCCCGAGTATATCTCCCACGGAGAAATCCAGATGGGAGTAGGCGAAGTTACTGTCCAGGATGACCGTTTCATTGTCTGTCCGGCGCCCGATGCCCGGGAAAGGTGGATAAAGTATATTTTGGCCGAAATGAGCAACGGCGCCGTCTCTCAGGTTTGGAAGGCCGTCGATGCCCAGGGAGCCCTTATGGGATTCTGCGTGGCCGACATCGAGGGGAACGAAGACTGCCCCTTCGGCATGGTGGGCGATGTCCTGGTAAATCCTCAGTGCCGGGGCAGAGGCTTGGGCGATACCCTTCTCCAGACGGCCATTTCCTGGCTGCGCTCAAAGGGAATTCGGGATATTTATCTGGAATCCGGAAAAGACAACCACAATGCCCACCGTTTTTTTGAAAAACGCGGGTTCATCCATATCAGCGAAATGTATAAACTCACACAATAAAACTAGATAACCATGAAAGCAGACAAAATCATCAAAAACGCAAAAATCTTCACGTCAGACAAGAATCAGCCCAAAGCCACGGCCTTGGTAGTCAAGGATGGCAAATTCGTTTATGTAGGCGATGAGGCAGGCCTTTCGGCGTACGAAGGTGACGTGGTGGACCTGGGCGGCAAGTTCATCATGCCCGGCATCATTGACAGCCACGTGCACGTGACCCTGCCCGTCGGATTCGAATATG
>Ga0310697_10002046_pt1 | contig 22136 bp, 12 predicted proteins | sample 172DNAGHGlowgp2_FD_203883 | JGI IMG/M metagenome (GOLD analysis project Ga0310697, IMG submission 203883) | Sheep rumen microbial communities from Palmerston North, Manawatu-Wanganui, New Zealand - 1728 DNA GHGlow gp2 (v2) (version 2) | ecosystem: Host-associated > Mammals > Digestive system >... | reverse complement strand
ATCTCTGGTCTCTCCTCCATCCAACTGCTCTGAGCATCCCGATTCTTCACACCAAATAATCAGAACTATATTATAGCAATTGTAATTGGTGTGGCAGTCATTGCATTACTCGGCGGCGGTTGGTGGTATTGGAGTTCAAATAAGAGCAAGGCGTCTGCATCGGAAAACCCCATTGTGCAGACGGGTGACACTATAGCTGCTGACCCGGTAATGGGAGCCGACACAATGCTGATTGACTCTTTTGCCGTTGACGATTACTACGAGGATATGGTGGCAGACACGCTTCCTATAGAAACGGCTGCTGAATATGATAATTATGAGGCGTATGAAGATTATGAAGATGATGAGTCCGAAAGGTTCATAGAACATGACGAGCCTAAAGCTCAAGAAGACGTAAACAAAGTATTAAGATCCATGCCTAAGTGGAAGCCCGGAACACAGAATGGGAAACCGGTGCGGGTGAAGTACACAACGCCAGTCACATTCAGGTTGCAATAATGACGTTTTTTAGCATTTCCCGCGCACTCCACGACTATTGCGCAATAGTCGTGGAGTGTTGAAAATTAGTCGTGGAGTATTGAAAATTAGTCGTGGAGTATTGCGCAATAGTCGTGGAGTACAAATAGACTACGTGCAAAAAGCGGGAAAAAAGGTGTGACCCGGCTAAAAATGCGACTCGTAGTAGTTGACGTACGCCTGGTTGACAAGTCGGTTGCCACCGTGGGTGGGGTAGTGTCCGGTGAAGTACCAGTCACCGGGGTGACGGGGGCAGGCCTTGTGGAGTCCCTCGATGCTCTGGAACACCAGCTCGACGGGTGCCTCCATGTCCTCGGGGCGCAGCATCTCGACGATCTTGCGGTTTATCTGGTCGACGGTGAACGGCTGGTATAGTGCGCGGACGCGGTTTTGTATCTGTCCTATGGGTTTCTTCAGCTCCTCGAGACAGGCCTGGTAGACGTCGGTGCGCAGCTGCCACATGCCGTGCTCCTCGATGAGTGCCATTGTGGCGCGGAAGGCGCAGAACTCCTCGAGCCGTGGCATGTCGATGCCGTAGTAGTCTGGGTAGCGTATCTGGGGCGACGAGCTTACCATGACGATTTTCCTCGGGTGCAGGCGGTCGAGCATCTTGAAAATGCTCTCCTTCAGTGTCGTGCCTCGCACTATGGAGTCGTCGATGATGACGAGGTTGTCCTGGTATGGTCTGAGGCTGCCGTAGCTGATGTCGTAGACGTGTGCCGCGAGGTCGTTGCGCTCGGAGTTGTCGGCAATGAATGTACGCAGCTTGATGTCCTTCCACACCACTTTCTCCGTGCGCAGCTCGCCGTGCATGCGCCGGAAGCCGTCGGTCATGCCGTAGAAGGCCACCTCGGCGGTGTTGGGTATGTAGGAGAACACGGTGTTGGCCACGTCGCCGCCGATGGCTTTCATGATGGCGGGTGTTAGCTGTTCGCCGAGCTGTTTGCGCTCCTGGTAGATGTCGCGGTCGCTGCCCCGGCTGAAGTATATGCGCTCGAAGGAGCATGCGCTGTAGGTGCGCGGCTGGAGTATGGGCTCTATGCAGGTCGCTCCGCTGCGGTGTACTATGAGAGCCTTGCCGGGCTGCAGCTCGCTGACGTCTTCGTACTGGACGTTGAACGTCGTCTGTAGCACGGGCCGCTCGCTGGCTACGGCCACTATCTCGTCGTCGCGGTAGTAGTAGGCGGGACGTATGCCCCACGGGTCGCGCACGGCGAACATCTCGCCGCTGCCTGTCAGTCCGCACATGACGTAGCCGCCGTCGTAGTGCTCCATGGTCGACCGCAGCACGTTGCTCACCAATATGTTGTCGTCGATGTGGCGTGTGATGTCGAGTCCCGTCAGTCCCAGCTGCTTGGCCTCGGCGTAGAGGCGTTCCACTTCGCGGTCCAGGCGGTGGCCCATCAGCTCGAGCGTGATGTACGAGTCGCCGTAGATGCGCGGTGACTGTCCCTGTGCGGTGAGGTAGTCGAACACCTGGCCGATGTTCGTCATGTTGAAGTTGCCGCAGAGGCATAGGTTCTTGGCTCGCCAGTTGTTGCGCCGGAGGAAGGGGTGGACGAAGGTCAGTCCGCTCTTGCCGGTGGTGGAGTAGCGCAGGTGTCCCATTAGCAGTTCGCCGGCCATCGACTGTTCGACGCGTGCGAAGATCTGGCTGATGGCATCCTTGCCCTCGGCTTTCTCGCGGAACATGTATTCGCTGCCGGGTTTCGTCGTCAGGCTCACCGAGGCCAGCCCGGCGCCCTCCTGTCCGCGGTTGTGCTGCTTCTCCATCATCAGGTAGAGCTTGTTGAACCCGTAGGCCCACGTGCCGTACTTCTCACTGTAGTAGTCCAGGGGTTTCAGCAGGCGTATCATGGCCACGCCGCACTCATGCTTCAGTTGTTCCATATTTTGACTACGAATTACACGAATTTCCTGAACTGGCTGCGCACGCCTTGACAAAGCTCATGAAGAGCGGATGCGGATGGAGCACCGTCGATGAGTACTCGGGGTGGAACTGTGTGCCGATGTACCACCTCTTGTCGGGTATCTCGACTATCTCCACGAGGTTGGCGTCGGGGTTGATGCCCACGCACTTCATGCCGTGCGACTCGAACTCGTCCATATAGTCGTTGTTGAACTCATAGCGGTGGCGGTGACGCTCCTTGATGAGCGTCTCCTCGCCGTAGGCCTGCCACGTGCGGCTGCCCCTGACGAGCTCGCAGTCGTAGGCTCCGAGTCGCATCGTGCCTCCCATCTGTGTGATGCTCTTCTGCTCCTCCATCATGTCGATGACGGGGTGTGAGGTTACGGGGGCGTGCTGGTCGCTGAACTCGCTGCTGTCGGCATCAGTGTAGCCCAGCACGTTGCGTGCAAACTCGACGACCATCATCTGCATGCCGAGGCAGATGCCGAAGGCAGGGATGTCGTTGGTGCGTGCGTACTCGGCAGCCACCAGCTTGCCCTCGATGCCGCGGCTTCCGAATCCGGGGCAGATGACCACTCCCGACATGGTCCCCAGCTGCTGTGCCACGTTCTGGGGCGTGAGGTGCTCGCTGTTGACGAAGTGTGTCCTGACCTTCCTGTTATTATACGTGCCTGCGTGCGCGAGGCTCTCGAGTATGCTCTTGTAGGCGTCCTGAAGGTCGTACTTGCCCACGAGTGCGATGTCGATGATGTCGCGTGCCTGTTTGCGTTTCTCGAGGAACTCGCGCCACGGTCCGAGCTCCGGTGCAGCGGCCGGCGTGATGCCCATCTTCTTCAGTATGGCCGTGTCGAGGCCCTGGCGCTGCATGTTCACCGGCACCTCGTAGATGCTCGGCAGGTCCTGGCTCTGAATGACCGACTCCACGTCGACGTTGCAGAAGTGTGCCACCTTACGGCGCAGCTCGTCGCCGAGGGGGTGCTCGGTGCGCAGTATCAGCACCTCGGGCTGAATGCCCAGGCCCTGCAGCTGCTTGACGCTGGTCTGCGTGGGCTTCGTCTTCAGCTCGCCGGCAGCGGCCAGGTAGGGTACGTAGGTCAGGTGGACGTTCAGTGCCCGCTGCGGACCCAGCTCCCACCGCAGCTGGCGTATGGCCTCGAGGAATGGCTGGCTCTCGATGTCGCCTATGGTTCCGCCAATCTCGGTGATGACGAAGTCGAAATGCTGCTTTGTGGCGTTCAGCTGTATGCGGCGTTTTATCTCGTCGGTGATGTGGGGCACCACCTGTATGGTCTTTCCCAGGTAGTCGCCGCGTCGTTCTCGCTCTATCACACTAAGGTATATACGCCCCGTGGTGACGCTGTTGTCGCGGGTTGTCTCGATGCCCGTGAAGCGTTCGTAGTGTCCCAGGTCGAGGTCGGTCTCCATGCCGTCGCTGGTGACGTAGCACTCGCCGTGCTCGTATGGGTTCAGCGTTCCCGGGTCGATGTTTATGTACGGGTCGAACTTCTGGATGGTGATGGTGTAGCCGCGTGCCAGCAGCAGTTTTCCGAGCGAAGCGCTGACGATGCCCTTGCCCAACGACGAGGCGACGCCTCCGGTGATGAAGATGTACTTTGTTTCCATAATGCAGGTTTTTCGTTGCAAAGATACAACAAAATGCAATTGTTGTGGCTTTGTGGTTGTCGTTTTGCAACTTAAATGCTTGTGGTTTTCTCATTTTGTCGTTTTGTTAATATTTTTACTTACAATCTATAAGGTTTTTCTTTACGGTAGCTTTCAGATTGAAAGTTTACGTAAAAATGTAGATTAAAAGGAAATCACTGTGCAGCGGATTGTTGCCAAAACGTCATAACTTTGCAGGCGAAATCAGAACAATTGAAAGGTTAATGACGGATAATATGACAAAACGTAAACAAAACGACCAGGGACTCTATCAGAGTGGTTATGAGCACGATGCCTGTGGTGTAGGTATGGTTGTAAACATCCACGGCAACAAGAGCCACGAGCTTGTCGACAACGCTCTGCGCGTGCTGGAGAACATGGAACACCGTGGTGCCGAGACCCGCGACAAGACGGGCGACGGTGCCGGTATCATGGTTCAGATTCCCCACGAGTTCATACTGCTGCAGGGCATCCCCGTTCCCGAAAAGGGAAAGTACGGCACCGGAATAGTGTTCCTGCCGAAGGATGACGTAGCCCAGCAGGCCATCCTCTCGGTGATGATAGAGGAGATAGAACGTGAGGGTCTGCAGCTGATGCACCTGCGCACCGTGCCCACCACGCCCGACGTGCTGGGCACTGCCGCCCGCGAGGTGGAGCCCGCCGTCAAGCAGGTGTTCATCACCGGCATCAGCGACGACCAGGTGGCGGTCTTCGACCGTTTATTATATAAGGTACGCAAGCGGATAGAGAACCGTGTTGACGACGAGGATTTCTACATCTGTTCGCTGTCGAGCAAGAACATCATCTACAAGGGCATGCTTACCAGCGGACAGCTGCGCCGCTATTTCCCCGACCTGTCGAGCAACTACTTCACGAGTGGACTGGCACTGGTACACTCACGCTTCTCAACCAACACATTCCCAAAATGGAAGCTGGCACAGCCCTTCCGACTGCTCGCCCACAACGGCGAGATCAACACCATCCGCGGCAACCGCGGGTGGATGAAGGCGCGCGAGAGCGTGCTCAACAGCGAGGCCCTGGGCGACATCAGGGGCCTGCGGCCAATAGTGCAGGAGGGCATGAGCGACTCAGCGAGCCTTGACAACGTCTTCGAGTTCCTGATGATGAGTGGACTGTCGCTGCCGCAGGCTATGGCGATACTCGTTCCCGAGAGCTTCAACGACAAGAACCCCATCAGCGAGGACCTGAAGGCCTTCTACGAGTACCACTCCATACTGATGGAGCCGTGGGACGGTCCCGCCGCCCTGCTCTTCAGCGACGGTCGCTACGCCGGTGGCATGCTGGACCGCAACGGTCTGCGCCCCAGCCGCTACACCATCACTAGACAAGGCATGATGGTGGTAGCCAGCGAGGTCGGCGTGATGGATTTCGAGCCTGGTGACGTGGTGTCGAAAGGTCGTCTGCAGCCGGGAAAGATACTGCTCATAGACACGCAGGAGGGCCGTATCTACTACGACGGCGAGATCAAGGAGCAGCTGGCCCAGGCGCACCCCTACCGTGCCTGGCTGAGCGAGAACCGCGTGCAGCTGGAGAAGCTCAAGAGCGGCCGTCATGTGGAGAACGCCGTCAGCGACTTCGGCCGCAAGCTCGTCACCTTCGGCTTCGGCCAGGAGGACATCGACAAGACCATCGTGCCCATGGCCACCGCCGGTCAGGAGCCTGTAGCGGCAATGGGTAACGACACGCCGCTGGCCATCGTCAGCGACCGGCCGCAGATGCTCTTCGACTATTTCCGCCAGCAGTTCGCACAGGTAACGAACCCTGCCATCGACCCCATCCGCGAGGAGCTGGTGATGAGTCTGACGGAATACATCGGTGCCGTGGGTACCAACATCCTGACTCCCGACGCGTCGAACTGTAAAATGGTGCGCCTGCCGCAGCCTGTACTGACCAACACACAACTCGACATACTGTGCAACATACGCTACAAAGGGTTTAAGACCAAGAAGTTGCCAATGCTGTTCGCTCTCGACAAGGGCGAGGAAGGTCTGCGGAAGGCGCTGGAAGACCTCTGCCACGAGGCTGAGACCAGCGTCGACGAGGGCGTGAACTACATCGTGCTGAGCGACCGCGACATCGACGCTGCCCATGCCGCCATACCGTCGCTGCTGGCCGTCTCGGCCGTCCACCACTACCTTATCAGCGTCGGCAAGCGCGTGCAGACGGCACTGATAGTCGAGAGCGGCGAGATACGCGAGACCATGCACGCCGCCCTGCTGCTGGGCTACGGTGCCAGTGCTCTCTGTCCGTACATGACGTTCGCCATACTCGACGACCTGGTGAAGCGCCACAAGATTCAGGAGGAGTACTCGACGGCCGAGATGAACTACATCAAGGCGGTGGACAAGGGGCTGAAGAAAATCATGTCGAAGATGGGCATCTCGACCATACGTTCCTATCGCGGAGCTAAGATATTCGAGAGCATAGGCCTCGGCGAGGACCTGCTGCGCCGATACTTCGGCACCGAGGTGAGCACCATCGGCGGCATCGGCCTGAAGGAGATTGCCCGTGACGCCATAGCCAGAAGCGAGCGGGGACAGGCGGCAGGTGCCGACGCTCTGCTGAAAAACAACGGACTCTTCTCCTGGCGCAAGGACGGTATCGCCCACGCCTGGAACCCCGAGACCATTGCCACCCTGCAGCTGGCCACACGTCTGGGGTCGTACAAGAAGTTCAAGGAGTGGGAACGGATGGTCGACGAGAAGGAGAAGCCTATCTTCATACGCGACTTCTTCGGGTTCAAGCGTGCCGCCGTGCCCACACCCATCGACGAGGTAGAGCCTGTGGAGAGCATCGTCAAGCACTTCGTCACAGGAGCCATGAGCTTCGGTGCGCTGAGCATCGAGGCCCACGAGGCACTGGCGCTGGCCATGAACAAGCTGGGTGCTCGCTCGAACACTGGCGAGGGCGGCGAGGACAACGCACGCTATCATACTGAGGTCGATGGAGTGTCGCTCTCGAGCAAGACCAAGCAGATAGCCTCGGGACGCTTCGGCGTGACGGCCGAATACCTGGTGAACGCCGAGGAGATACAGATAAAGGTGGCGCAGGGTGCCAAGCCCGGCGAGGGCGGCCAGTTGCCCGGCTTCAAGGTCAACGAGGTAATTGCCAAGACGCGCAACGCCATACCCGGCATCTCGCTCATCTCGCCGCCGCCGCATCATGACATATACTCGATAGAAGACCTGGCACAGCTCATCTTCGATCTGAAGAACATCAACCCCACGGCAGCCGTCAGCGTGAAGCTCGTTGCTGAGAGCGGCGTGGGAACCATTGCTGCCGGTGTGGCAAAGGCCAAGGCCGACCTAATCGTCATCAGCGGTGCCGAGGGCGGTACCGGTGCCTCGCCGGCCAGCTCGATGCGCTATGCCGGCATCTCGCCCGAGATAGGATTGGCCGAGACGCAGCAGACGCTGGTCATGAACGGTCTGCGCAACCAGATACGGCTGCAGACCGATGGTCAGCTGAAGACCGCCAAGGACGTCGTCATCATGGCTATGCTCGGTGCCGACGAGTTCTCGTTCGGTACGCTGCCGCTGATAGTGCTGGGCTGCGTGATGATGCGCAAGTGCAATACGAACACCTGTCCGATGGGTGTGGCCACCCAGAATGCGGAGCTGCGCAAGCACTTCCAGGGACGCGCGGAGTATGTCGTGAACTACTTCACGTTCCTCGCCGAGCAGGTGCGCGAGTACCTCTCGGAGATAGGAGTCCACAGTCTGAAGGAGATTATCGGACGTACCGAGCTGATAGAAGTCATTGCGCCCGTCGCAGGTATGCCTGCCGGTTTTGCCGCTGAGAAATGGCGCACCATCGACTTCGGCCGTCTGCTCCATAAGCCCGAGACTGACAAGGCTTTGTACTGGGACCGTGGTGCTTACACCAGTGTTACGGGCGTGAAGGACGAGGAAATCATACGTGCTGCCGCGAAGGCCATCGACGCTGGCGAGGAGTTGACACTCGACTACGCCATCAAGAATACCGACCGAGCCGTCGGCACGATGCTCAGCGGCGTCATCGCACGGAAATACGGTGAGAAGGGACTGGCTGACGGTACCATCAGCATCAAGTTCAAGGGCTCGGCAGGACAGAGCTTCGGAGCTTTTGCCGTACGCGGCCTTAGCCTGAAGCTCGAAGGCGAGTGTAACGACTACTTCGGCAAGGGACTCAGCGGCGGCTGCATCAGCATACTGCCACCGTCGCGAAGCGGCGACGAGTTCCATGCCGAGGAAAACATCATAGCCGGCAACACCGGACTCTACGGTGCCACCTCGGGCGAGCTCTATGTCAACGGACGTGTGGGCGAGCGCTTCGGCGTACGCAACAGCGGTGCCACGGCCGTCATAGAGGGTGCTGGCGACCACTGCTGCGAATACATGACTGGCGGACGCGTGGTGGTGCTCGGCGAGACAGGGCGCAACTTCGCTGCGGGCATGAGCGGCGGTGTGGCATACGTCTGGGACAAGAACCGCAGCTTCGACTACTTCTGCAATATGGATATGGTGGAGATCGACCTGCTGGAAGACAGCGTCAGCCGTAAGGAGCTGCTTGAGCTCATACGCCAGCACTATCTGCACACCGGCAGCGCACTTGCCGGACGCATGCTCGACGACTGGCAGCACTATGTCGAGGAGTTCGTACAGGTGGTACCCATAGAGTACAAGCGGGTGCTGCAGGAGGAGCAGATGAAGAAGCTGCAGCAGAAGATTGCCGACATGCAGCGGGACTACTGAAAGAGACTGCGAATTTTCCGAACTATGTGATATCATCATTAATAAAAGAAGAAAAAAAATGGGAAATCCAAAAGCATTCTTAGAGATACATCGCCAGGAGGCAGGCTATCGTCCCGTCCACGACCGCATACACGACTTCGGCGAGGTCGAACAGACACTTAACACTCACCAGCGCCGCGAACAGGCATCGCGCTGCATGGACTGCGGCGTGCCTTTCTGCCACTGGGCTTGTCCGCTGGGCAACAAACCGCCGGAGTGGAACGACTCGCTGTACAAGGGCGAGTGGCAGACGGCCTTCAGACAGCTCACGGCCACGAATCCCTTCCCGGAGTTCACGGGACGCGTCTGTCCGGCACTGTGCGAGAAGTCATGCGTGCTGAACCTCTTCAACCATGAGGCGACGACGAACCGCGAAGACGAGTGTGCCATTATTGAGGCGGCGTTCCGCGAAGGTTACATACAGCCGCGTGTGCCTGCAGCGAGGAACGGCAAGAGAGTTGCCGTGGTGGGTGCCGGACCTGCCGGCCTGGCCGCTGCCGACTTGCTGAACCAGAAGGGCTACGCGGTGACCGTCTTCGAGAAAAACGAGTCGGCTGGCGGACTGCTTCGCTACGGCATTCCAAACTTCAAGCTCAACAAGGCTGTCATCGACCGCCGCATCCGGCTGATGGAGCAGGAAGGAATAGGGTTCAAGTATAACGTCGAGTATAGTGTCGAGGGCTCGGTGCCTGCCGCGCTGAAAGACTTCGATGCCATAGTGATAGCTACTGGTACGCCCACGGCTCGCGACCTGAAGGTACCGGGACGTGATCTCAAGGGTGTGCACTTCGCACTGGAGCTGCTCTCGCAACAGAACCGTGTGCTGGCAGGCATGGAGTTTCCGGGGGAAGACGGCAGTGAGCACCAGTCGTCGCGTATCACCGCCAAGGGCAAGGACGTGCTGGTCATCGGCGGCGGCGACACAGGGTCCGACTGCATAGGCACGGCGCATCGGCAGGGGTGCCGGAGTGTCACACAGATAGAAATCATGCCACGTCCCGTCGAGGGACCCGTCGACCCGCAGAACCCGTGGCCTAACTACCCGCGAACGCTGAAGACAACATCGTCGCACGAAGAGGGCTGCACGCGCCGCTGGAACATCAACACGCTGGAGTTCCTCTCTGATACGCCCGGCGAGGGCGAGGCCCTCAGCAGCGGCGGCAAGGTCACTGGCGTGCGGGTACAGGAGATAGAATGGGTGCCCAACCCCGATGGCGGACGTCCGCTGATGGTCAGCAAGGGCGAGCCGGAGGTCATCAAGGCCGACCTGGTGCTGCTCGCAATGGGATTCCTCAAACCCGAACTGCCCGACCGTCCGGAGAACGTCTTCGTCTGTGGCGATGCCAAGAACGGAGCCTCGCTCGTAGTACGGGCGATGGCGAGCGGACGGCAGACGGCAGACGAGGTGGACCGTTTCCTGACGGAACATTCTTTGTAAGCTAAGCGAGCAAAGGTCGAGCGGAGAATTGAACATTAATCACATAACACAAACAACTATTATGGAAGCATTAAGATTTCAAGTTGTCGGTGAGGCTTTCAAGAAGAAGCCCCTCGACGTTGTAACCCCGAGTGAGAGACCGTCAGAGTATTTCGGGAAGAAGGTCTTCAACCGTGAGAAGATGTATAAGTACCTGCCGAAGGATGTCTACGAGAAGATGATTGACGTCATCGAGAACGGCTCACGCCTGGACCGCTCAGTGGCCGATGCCGTAGCAGCAGGAATGAAACAGTGGGCCACGGAGAACGGCGTGACGCACTACACACACTGGTTCCAGCCGCTGACCGAGGGAACAGCCGAGAAGCACGACTCGTTCATCGAGCACGACGGAAAGGGCGGCATGGTGGAGGAGTTCACTGGCAAGCTGCTCGTACAGCAGGAGCCCGATGCCTCGTCGTTCCCCTCGGGCGGTATCCGTTCGACGTTCGAGGCCCGCGGATACTCGGCCTGGGACCCCACGTCGCCGGTGTTCATCATCGACGACACGCTGATCATCCCAACGGTATTCATCAGCTACAGCGGTGAGGCCCTCGACTACAAGGCTCCGCTGCTGCGCGCACTGCACGCCGTGAACGTCGCTGCCGTGGACGTCTGCCACTACTTCGACCCAGCAGTGAAGAAGGTGACGTCGAACCTCGGATGGGAGCAGGAGTACTTCCTCGTCGACGAGGGACTCTACGCAGCACGTCCCGACCTGCTGCTGACAGGACGCACGCTGATGGGCCACGACTCGGCCAAGAACCAGCAGATGGACGACCACTACTTCGGAGCCATCCCCGAGCGCGTGGCTGCCTTCATGAAAGAACTGGAGATTGTTGCCCTTGAGCTGGGCATACCCACGAAGACGCGTCACAACGAGGTGGCCCCGAACCAGTTCGAGCTGGCTCCTATCTTCGAGGAGACGAACCTCGCCGTCGACCATAACATGCTGCTCATGTCAGTGATGAAGCGCGTGGCACGCAAGCACGGCTTCCGTGTGCTGCTGCACGAGAAACCCTTCGCAGGAATCAACGGCTCGGGCAAGCACAACAACTGGAGCCTCTCGACAGACACCGGCGTGCTGCTGCACGCACCCGGCAAGACAGCAGAGCAGAACCTGCGCTTCGCCACGTTCATCGTTGAGACGCTAATGGGTGTCTACCGTCATAACGGTCTGCTGAAGGCCTCTATCATGTCGGCAACCAACGCGCACCGTTTGGGAGCCAACGAGGCACCTCCGGCCATCATCTCCAGCTTCCTGGGCAAGCAGGTCTCAGAGCTGCTCGACCACATCGAGCGGGCTGACGTCGACGACATACTGACCATGGCCGGCAAGCAGGGATTGAAGATGGACATACCCGAGATTCCCGAGCTGTTCATCGACAACACCGACCGCAACCGCACGTCGCCCTTCGCCTTCACAGGCAACCGCTTCGAGTTCCGTGCCGTAGGCTCCGAGGCCAACTGTGCCTCGGCCATGATAGCCCTGAACTCGGCCGTCGCCGAGGCCTTGGCAGACTTCAAGAAGCGTGTCGACGCACGCATCCCCGAGTTCGAGAAGAAACTCGCCGGCACGGAGCACAGTGCTGTGTTCCACGCCATCATCGAGGTGCTGCGCGACGATATCAAGACCTGCAAGCCTATACGCTTCGACGGCAACGGCTACAGCGACGAGTGGGTAGTAGAGGCCGCGCGGCGCGGGCTGGACGTCGAGAAGTCGTGCCCGAAGATTTTCGAGCGTTACCTTGACGAGTGCAGCATCAAGATGTTCGAGAGTCTGGGGGTTATGACCCGCAAGGAACTCGAGGCCCGGAACGAGGTGAAGTGGGAGACATACACGAAGAAGATACAGATTGAGGCCCGTGTGCTGGGCGACCTGTCAATGAACCACATCATCCCCGTCGCTACACGCTACCAGTCGGCGCTGCTGATGAATCTGAACCACATGTCGGTGGTGTTCCCCATCGATATAGCCGACAAACTCTCGGCTCGTAACAAGAAGATTATTCAGGAGATAGCCGAGCGCACGGCAGCCATAGAGAAAGGCGTCGACGAACTGGTGGAAGCACGCAAGCAGGCAAACAAGATCGGCGACGAGCACGCGAAGGCCATAGCCTATCACGACCAGGTGGAGCCGAAGCTCGACGAGATACGCTACCAGATAGACAAACTGGAGCTGATTGTCGACGACTCACTATGGCCTCTGCCGAAGTACCGCGAATTGTTATTTATCAGATAGTTTTTGCTAATAGATTGGTTGAACGTGGCCCATGTCCGGCAGGAGTGCCGGATCTGGGCCTTTTCACTCGTCTCATGCCTCGGAAAAATGTACATCGAAAAAACGGGAAAATATTTGGAAGGAAGAAAAAAAATGCTTACATTTGCAGAACATTATCAACAGTACGCATAAAAAGACTATGAAAAGGAAAACAGTAATTTTATTTTTCACACTGTTCATCTCGCTGACGATGGCCAGCGCACAGACCACAGAGAAGAGCAACCTGCAGCAGCGGGCCGAGACAGAGATTGAGAAAGGCAAGACAGCCAATGCCCGCTCGCTCTACATACTGGCCTACGAGGACTATGCTCGTAAGGGGCAGATGAAGCAGGCCGTGGAATGCGGCACGAAGGCAGCACCGCTATACGTCAAGGACAACCTTTGGAAGGAAGCCTTCGAGCTGCTGCGCAACATCGACCAGGCCATCAATGCCGACAAGAACGCCGGTGCCGCAAGCAGGGCCGCGCTACACTACAGAACCACAAAGGAAAGGCTCGCCATGTACATTAAGTTGCGCAAGAGCCCGAGTGCACTGGAGCAGCTGAAATATATGGAGACGCACGCAGCGAACTCCGGCGACGAGAGCCTGGCTGACGATCTGCTCTACCAGAAGGCCATCTACTACTACACTTTCGGACAGAACGCCCAGGGCAACGCCGTGTTCAAGGAGATGGCATCGAAGCTCACGGCACAGAAGGAATACGACAAGGTGGACGAGGTGTATCGCACACTCATCGCCAACGGACGTAAGTCGGGCAGTGCCAATCTCGTGGCACAGTCGTACAACAGCTACATGCTGTGGAAGGACTCCGTCAGCGCGCTCAAGTCTGCTGACGAGATAGGGGCGCTGAAAAAGCAGATAGCTGACAACGAAGCCGAGATAGCCGATAAGGACGGCTCGCTGTCGTCGCGCAAGCTGATAATCATCGGACTGTGCGTCCTGGCGGCGGCACTCGCTGTGGCACTGGTGCTGGGAGCCTTGGTGCTCATGCGGTTTATTCTGCTTACACGGAAGCAGAAGAAAACTATCAAGACCGCCAACGAGAACAACGCACTGAAGGCGAAGTTCATAAACAATATATCGGCACAGCTCGAACCAACACTCAAGAAACTCGACGGCAGCAAGCCGGAGGTCAAGGCATTACAGGACTTCTCGACGCACATTCAGACGCTGGCATCGCTCGAGAGTACTGCCGACGAGGCAGTGGAGCTGGAGGAAACACAGGTGCCGCAGTTCTGCGAGGCTCTGGCAGAAAGTGCACGAAAGAAGGTGCGCAGCGGAGTGACGCTCAAGGTAGAAGCACCGAAGATGGGAGCACGCATCAACAGGGAGTACGTCTCCTACATTCTAACGCACCTGCTGAACAACGCTGCCGAATTCACGCCGGCCGACGGTACTATAGCACTTGAGTTCAAGAAACGCGGCGCGCACTCCTACCAGTTCCTTGTCTCCGACACCGGACAGGGCATTGCCGAGGAGCAGCGCGAAGACGTCTTCAAACCGTTCCTGCAAGTGAGGGACCTCACTCAGGGCGACGGCCTCGGACTGCCCATCTGCAAGCAGATGGCGATGAAGATGAACGGCGACCTCGAGATTGACCCGAAGTACACCCGTGGCACGCGCTTCGTTCTCAGCCTGCATGCCTGATGACTGTTGGCATCAGGCATAGGAGTGCATGCCGCCGAGGAAGAAGTTGACACCGAAGTAGGTCATGAGTATTGTCAGGAAGGCCAGCGTCATGTATGTGTGGTAGGCCTTCGGCTGGCGCAGGAACGGCAGTGAACCGCCGTGTACTGCCACTGCGTAGACCATGAACGTTATTAGCGCCCATACTTCCTTTGGGTCCCATGACCAGTAGGTGCCCCACGAGATGTTTGCCCATATAGCACCGATGAAGATGCCGAACCCCAGTGTGGTCAGTGCCGGGTAGAGCATCAGCTGCGACAGAAGCTGCAGCTGCTCCTGCAGCTTTGGCAGGCACAGTGCCGTCAGACCGCAGATGAACGTCATGGCCAGCAGTGCGAACGACATCATGATTATGCTGACGTGCAGCGACAGAAGTGGTGAGTTCAGGACGGGCATGAGGTGCCCTATCTGCGGGTCCATCTGGTTGATGTGGCTCACTAACAGGAAGAAGCCCGACAGAAGGAAGCCGAAGATGAGCACTATGGGGAAGCGGCGGTAGATGAGCAATGCTAACAGCATGATGAACCACGCCAGTGTGAGCATCGTCTCATAGCCGTTGCTCATGGGGACGTGGCCCGTAATGATCCAACGCAACACCAAGCAGACGGTAAGGGCAAGGAACGACAGTGCCAGCAGGAGGTAGGAGACTACCGGCATCGGTCGGGCATTGAGCTGTCCGCTGCGCTTCATTTTCCATATAAAGACACCGAGAGCCAGGAAGCCTAACGTGAGGTTCGCCATGAAAAGGATGGTGGCGATGGGCAGCGCGTTATACAACCGCTCGGCACGTTGCTGGAGCGTCGTCGGCAGCGGCTCGCTGCGCCGCTGCTGCTCAAGCAGACGGTCGAGTTTCTCGTCAACACGGTTGAAACGTCCCGCACGGGCGTCTTCGCTCAGATGGCGGGTAAGTTTCGTTAGCGGGGCCTCGCTGCGCAGCTCCATGATAAGCATCAGACGGTCGTCCATCTTCGCTGCGTCCTTGTGGAAGCTGTCGTTGTTGCCGCTATAGTACTCGCGGATGTACGGGCCGAGGATGTAGCCGCCCATTGTAGGGTTGAAGAATGTGTTTACGGAGCAGCGGTCTGGCAGCTGGAGTGTCGACTTCAGTGCACCGCCCTTGACCTTGATGACGGCTTCGGAGGCCCATTCATGCGGCCAGAAGATGAAGCCCGAGAGAACCTGTTCGGCACTGAGTCCACGGTAGGAGCGGCGGCCGCTGATTTTCTTCGTGAAGTCGAGGGCATAGGTCTGGACAGGTGTTATGCGGTTGTTGTAGAGTATGTGCAGACGGCCCAGCTTGTCGGCGGTTGCCGGAGGCAGGGTAGGAGGGGTGTTCTCCTGACCGAGTGTCGTGACAGGCACGGTGGCGAGAAGCAGCAGGGGTAGGGCGGTGCGCCGCAGTAGCTGGCGGTAGGTGCCGCGCGGGTCGACGAGCATCCAGAGCAGTCCGATGAACAGCAGTGCGTAGCCGGTGTAGGTGACAGGTATGCCCCACGGGTCGCTGTTGAGTGCCAGGACGGTGCCGCACAGGTCCTCGTCATAGCTCGACAGGTAGAGCCGGTAGCCACTGTGCGATGCGATGTTGTTCATCGAGACGCTATACTGAAGGCCGTCGATGGTAAGCAGCGACGTGTAGTCCGAGGGCGACGAAGTACCATCGTGGTACGTCACCTCGAACTTGTCGAGCCTGACGCTGAAAGGCAGCCGGTGGACGCTCATGTCGGGGGTGACGTAGGTGATGGCTGTCTCACCCTGCCGCACGTGTATCATGCCGCGGCGTGACGTCAGGTGCGTCAGCAGGGCTCCGGCTAAGATTACTACAAACGACAGGTGCAGGACCACGAGCGACAGACGCCGCACGCGCTGCTTGAGGAAGTAGAAGACGGCAGCGGCGGCAAGCAGGGCCCACAGTGCCGAGAACCACCATGCACCGTAGATGTTGTCGGACACGAATGGCGTGCCCTCGTATTTCTCAACAATCGTGGCGGTAGCCATTACGGCCACCACCACGATGTAGAGTAGAATGACACTCTTCTTCATCCGGTTCTTATATCGCTTCGATGAATTTCACAATTGCATCGCGGTCGGACTTTGGCAGGTTGTAGAAACTCTCTGTGGGACCGAAGGCCTGCGACTGTCGGGAGTATCCGTGCCACATGATGGCCTCGACGACGGTACGTGCGCGGCAGTCGTGCAGACGGTCGTCGGCACCGGTAAGACGGCGGCTCAGCCCGCGACCCCACAGCGGAGTGGTGCGACACCAGCCGGTGCGGATGTCGTTCTCCATGTACAGGCGGTGCTGTACCATGTCGGTATAAGGCCAGATGGTCTGGTAGGGGAACTTTGGAAGCAGCTTGGTGTAGTCGCCGTCCTTGGCCAGCCCGTTGGCATCGGCATAGTCCTTGGTGGCCTGGCTCACCCACATGTTGTCGGCTCCGGTCTTCCACGACGGACGGTGGCAGCGCGTGCAGCCTATCTGGGTGAACATCTCCTTGCCGCGCTGGACCTGAGGATCGTCGAGGTTACGGGCGGCAGGAACGGCCAGTCCGCGGTGCCATACCATGAACTGGTAGTACTGCTTGTCGGTCATCTCCTCCTCGCCGTTGTAGGGCGCACCGTTGAGCAGGTAGTTCTCAAAAGTCTCTTTCTTGGCAATGCTGGACACCGAGAGCACCTCGTTGACGCGCTCGGCAATGCCCTCGTCGGAGCCGTCGGCATAGAAGGGGTGAAGCACGCTCAAGGACGACTCGCCGTGTGCTTTGATGTAGTCTATCACGTCGCGGTCCTCGCTCTGTGCCTTGGCCCATGCAGGGGTGGTGTAGAGGAAGTGGCGGTCGGAGCGAGTGACGTTGGTGATGTTCCAGATGGCGTTGGCACCGGCGCCGTCCTGCAGCGAACCGCGGGTCATGGCGTAGGTGAAGCGCTTCAGTGGGCCGTGGCTGCCACGGTGCTCGCCGGTGTTGTTGTAGGCTGCGGAGTAGTAGGCACTGGGCTTGAACGTTCCGGACTCCTTGTCCCACATATTGGGGTTCAGGTCGGTGAACCGCGCCTCGCTGGCCCACTGAGCCTCGATGTCAGCATCGTCGAGGGCATCGAGGAGTCCGGTGCCGTAGACACCGATGGTCGACTCCAGGCGCACCTCGTAGTCCGTGGGCTTGGGGTTGGTGTTGAATGCTGTCACAGGGATGGTGACGTCAGGGTATATGAGTGAGTACTCCTCGCCGTCGGGGAAGGTCATGGACAGTCCGCTGGGCATACGCTCGACGTTCTTCCACTCAATCTTAATCTGGTTCTCGTCGATGGGTGCCTTGAACGGCTGCATGGCCTGTGTCTGAGGCATGCCGGTCACCTCGCTGATATAGCCCGATGCCTCGGTGGTGTAGCGCACGCCGTCCTCGGTGAAGGCGGCCTGAGGGTGGTAGACCACGAGCAGGTAGCCGTTGCCCATCTGGCTGGCACGGTACTCCGTCTGTCGCTTGCCATGGCCGTAGGACGGGTGGCAGACAATGCATCCGTTGCGAACCCACGCTGGGCCGAGACCTTTGCGCGGAGCCACGTCGATGGTGTAGAGGTGCTCGAAGAAGTCCTCGCCGGTATTGAAGTCTTCCTCCATGCCAGCTATGTTGGACACGGCGGGAGCGGCAGCCGAGTAGCTGGCCTTCTCGGTGGTGCCGAGCTGGCCGCCGGGGTACCACTCCTCGGCTGTAAAGTTGCCCGTCTGCTTGCCGAAGACTTCTTCTGCTGGAGTCAGAGTGCCCAGGTCCTGGGCGTCGTTATTGTCATCATCGGAACATGCTGTCAGCACTGGGGCTGACAGCATGGAGATGATACAGAGCTTGTTCAGATTCTGTAGTGTCATCATATTCGTATTTGTTTGTTCTGTTACTGTTGGTTATTCCGATACTGACTCCCAGTTCGTGGGGTCGTCGAAATTCTTGCCCCAGACGATGCTGCAGTACTTGACGAAGGGTGACGGCATCGCACCTATCGTGTTTATGGCATCGAGGGTTGCCGACTCTACGGACGACTTGGCTCCGACGGCCTCAAAGAACTTGGCGAAACTCGTGGCGGCAGCACTGCCGTTGAGGGAGCAGTACCAGACGTTGCGAACGGAGCGCAGGTTGTCCTGGAAGTCGGTGATGGAGTTGTAGCTGTATGGCGACTCCACATAGGCAATGTCGCCGGCAGCAAAGGGGTTGGCAATCTTGGCCGTGCCTACCTCGTTGGCAATGCCCACGCACGAGCCCTCGTCGTCGCTGAGGACCTGTGCTATGGCATCCTTCAGTGTGGGGAAGGTGCTCTTGCTGCTGCTGAGGCCGGCGTTCTTCAGGTTGTCACCGTAGCTGAGGCCGTTCTGTGTGGTGACCGGCAGTCCGGCAGCCTTGACGACGGCACTTCGGCTCTGGCTTTTCTCGCCTTCCCACGCCACCTGCAGCTGGAAACAGCGCTGTTTAAGCAGTGTGCACACCTGCTGGGCGTACTTCAGCTCGTCGGCACCACTGACGGAGGTGAAGCCCGTGTAGGTGTCGTTACCCTGAAGCTCGCTGACCTTGCGGTTCTGGCCGTTGCGGAACAGGATGAACTCCAGTGCGTGGAAACCTAGTATCGACGACTCGTCCTCTATCTCAGCTTTCATACCGCCCTTGAAGTAGTCGAGCAGCTCGGCGCGGTCCAATGGCCAGGAGTCGATGGTGGGGTCGATGCTGAAGTCGCTCGCGGCTCCCATGAGGAAGGCCTCCGATCGTTCCCAGTACTGGCGGGCCTGCTTGAAGTCGCTGCAGGCCTTGTCTATCTGCGACTGCGTGATGGTGGCGGTGGTAAGACCGTGGAGAGTCTTCTCCAAGTCCTCGACGTTGTCGGCAAGCTCGGTGTAGGTGGGTACGATGACATTGTCGACGAGGTTGGAAAGCACTTGCCGCAGATAGGTCTCCTGGTCGGCTGTCAGGCTCGACTGCGAGATGGTGGCGTTGGCGTTCTCAAGTGCCGTAACAACGTCGGCGCAGCCATCGATGGCCTGATTGCCGTAGGAGCGGTCCTTAAACTGTGCCTCAGTGGCGTTGCTGTTGTCGGTGTCGTCATCGTCGCTGCTGCACGATGACATTGTCAGTGCTCCAAGCATGACAGCTACTGACAGGATGTAAAAATTTCTCTTTAGCTTCATAAAACCTTATTTTATTGTGATTATCACTTGAAGAATCCCTCGTAGACCACGCCGATGTTTACTGACGGCTCGTCATTGTATGCCGACTTCAGCAGACGCTTGGAGAACTCTGCCTTGACAGCCACCTGGCGCAAGGGGAAGTAGTTAATGCCGGCGGCAAAACGCTTGACGGCGGTGTAGCCGTAGCTGATGCCTTTTGTAGCAGAGGCGTAGGGGTCGTACTGCTCGTAGCGGCCGAAGACGTATAGCTGGCGGTTCTGCTCGCGCAGACGGCTGACCTGTGAGAATATGTCGTAGCCGGCCTCGATGCCGACGGCATAGGCGTTCTTCGAGACGTAAGCCGTATGGTGGAAAGGCGACTTCGAGTTCAGTCGGTTGTAGACATACTTCAGCTGCTCGGCATCGCCCAGATAACCGTAGTCGGCCTGCCCGCGGACTATCCAGTTATGGCCCTTGTAGGTGAAGTCGAAGGCCCCGACGACAACCTGACCCTTGTATTCGGCATCGACACCGGCGGCATTGCGCGGATAGCTGTTGCCGATGCTATGACCGTAATATCCAGACAGGCCCAGGCGCAGTCCGTTCACCGTGTAGTTGTCAACGCGCAGGGCAACGCCGTATTTGTTGGCCACGTCGTACTCCAAAGGCGACGTCGAGCCCTTCTTTATCCAGTTGGTATTAGTGAAGTTGTCGGCATTAAGACCTGCCAGCAACTGAGCTTCGTAGCGGAAATCCTTGTAACGGCCGTAGAACGATGCGCCCGTTTGGTGCCATGTCGAGGGCATGATGGTGTTCTCGCCCTCGGGACGATAGACGGTGAAGAAGTTCGTGGGCTCGTGGTGGGCATTGGTAAGGCCGACGGGCACAACGATGTGTCCGAAGCGCAGGTTGGCAGCGCGTGAGAACGACTTCTGTATCCAGAACTGCTCAAGCTCTACCTCGCCGCCTTTCTCTACCTCCTGCTCCCATTCGCCGCCTTCTTCGTCCTCCTTCTCGTAGGCCAGTCCGTTGCCGCCGTGTTCGAACTCTATCTCCGTGCCGAACGACCATCCGCGGCCGAAGTCATAGCCCAAGTATATCACCGCGTGCGGCAGGTCGAATTTGCCGTGCGACGGGTCTTCCTTGTGGCTCTCGGGCTGTGAATAGCGGCTGACGTGATCGCTGAAGAAGTTACGGCTGAAGGCCACCTCGCCATAGCCGCCGACACTCAGACGGCTGCCGCCACGGTGGTTCAGTACGCTGTCGGCGGCACTCTCCTGTGCCGTCATAGAGCCTGCTCCTGCTGAAAAGAGCAGCAGGGAAAGTATCAGTCTGTGCTTTTGGTTGTTCATCTCTCGTCATTTCTTAATCCGGTTGCAAAGGTACTATCTTTTTGTAAGTGTGACAATACCTAAAAACAATGAAAATGGGAAAAATACTAATAAGTGATGATTGCATATATAATAAGAAATGTGTAACTTTGCACCGTCAAAACTTGTTTGGAGTATGAAGAATCAGAAAATGTATGAGGCCGACGACAAGATGATCTCGCTCATACGAGACAACTACGACCTGTTGCAGTCGCTTGGCAGCTTCGGCATCTCATTAGGATTTGGAGACAAAACAGTACGCGAGACATGTGAGATGAACGGCGTAGACACCTACACATTCCTGGCTGTGGTGAACTACACCATAAACGGCTATGGCAACTTCGACGGCGATGAGCAACTCTCGGTGCCGACACTGTTGCACTATCTCGATGCCAGCCACAAATACTACCTCGACTTCCAACTGCCCTTCATACGACGTGAACTGCAAGAGTCGCTCGATAACGACGACTCAGTGGCACAGCTTATATTGCGTTTCTACGACGAATACTCGCATGAGATACGTCGTCATATGAAGTATGAGCAGAAAACGCTCTTCCCATATGTGCAGTCGCTAATAGACGGAAGGCCAACTGCCGACTACAGTATTGAGACGTTCTCAAAGCACCATGGTGCAGCCGACAAGAAACTCCGCGAGCTGAAACTACTCATTATTAAGTATTTACCTACAGACGGACTGCACAACAACCAGCTTACTGCCACACTACACGACATCTACGACAATGAGGAGTGGCTGCGGCAGCACGCACAAGTAGAAGACAACATCTTCGTACCGGCAATACGTCGGCTTGAACAGCAGCAGAAACAGCATGACGTCACCAAGAACATCAGCGGCATGGTGCTTGGTGCCGGACAGAACGCAGACGCGCTCTCAGACCGAGAGAAGGACGTCATCGTGGCTCTCGTTCAAGGAATGGCCAACAAGGAGATTGCGGACCACCTCTGCATCTCTGTAAACACTGTCATAACACATCGGCGCAACATTGCACGCAAACTGCAGATACACTCGCCCGCAGGACTGACCATCTATGCCATTGTCAACGGACTGGTCGACATATCCAGCGTAAAACTATAGGAACAGTTACTGTCACAGATTAGTCACATGGTCAAAAATAAACGAAGGAGTGACAGACTGTAAAAGTCTGTCACTCCTTCCTGATTGTACACCCGCAGGGGCTCGAACCCTGGACACCCTGATTAAGAGTCAGGTGCTCTACCAACTGAGCTACGGGTGCAAAACATAAAAAAGGAGGTGCAAAACCTCCACATGTACACCCGCAGGGGCT
>Ga0310697_10002045_pt1 | contig 22142 bp, 19 predicted proteins | sample 172DNAGHGlowgp2_FD_203883 | JGI IMG/M metagenome (GOLD analysis project Ga0310697, IMG submission 203883) | Sheep rumen microbial communities from Palmerston North, Manawatu-Wanganui, New Zealand - 1728 DNA GHGlow gp2 (v2) (version 2) | ecosystem: Host-associated > Mammals > Digestive system >... | reverse complement strand
TCTCTGCGGATAACATGAGTTTGAGTCCCGTTGCCGGCAAGACCGGCGAATATACACTCTTAAGCAGCGGCAACGATACGCACATACGCTTTAAGACAAGCGCCGGCAGTGCCGATAAGGATAAGCTTATCGTCGAACAGCGCGAAAACGCATCCTCTTCGGACTATGTCAAAGCCGCCATCCGCTCTATCCTGGCTTATACCGGCAGTGACGACTACGACGGCCTGGGCCATGATGTTTATAATGCCGCTATCCAGAACGGCAGCTTTATCAATAACGGTATCACCTTCGTCTCTACCGTCCATACCGCCGACGAGATAGAAAAAGGTGCCGCTATTTCCGATTTTTCCATTGTCCCTTAAGGCCTTTTAAAAAGACCGGCTTCATTTTTGTATAAATCTGACAAATATCATTCTGCAGTCTACATTATTATGGTAAAATATCCCTTTATCTGTTATAATATACCGCGGATGCCTGTGTAAAAATTCAGGCAACAATACAGGAAAGGTGGATTTGTTCTATGTCAGAAAATGCGTACTACAAAGAGATCATGGCTCTCCACGGTCTGGATGAGTTCAAGGAAGTCATTGATCAATGGCAGCGTCTGAGCGATAACGTCGAAAAATTTCATGCTAAGCCCAGACTGGTGGTTCCCAACCTCTTATGGGCCGCAGATAACGGTATCGACCGTGAGAACCTTCTCATGCTGCTTACCAGTTTCATGTATACCTCCGGCAATCTGCTGGAGTTCTACGGAAATGTTCGTTGCCTTGAATGTTTCGTAGACTATGTTCCCGCAGACAAGGAATGTCACGAGATCGAAAAGATCGGTGAGAAGATCCGAGATGCTGCAGGTTTCCGCTCCGAATATCACGGCCTTCTGTCCGTAGATGTAAGCGAATGGACCGGACACTTTGAGGATGCGCATTTCATTGATATCATGAAATATCTTGCAACCATGGATGACGATATCTGCTACATCTTCCAGTTACCCAATTACAACCAGCAGGCAGTTCAGCAGCTTACCCAGCTTCTGGTACTGTTCTTCCGTATCCAGCTTATCAATATGAAGCTGCCCGATTCCGCAGAACTTTGCAATTATATCTGCAGGGAGATCAACGAATACGGTCTGAATCTGGCTAAGGATGCAGAGGAGATGATCATCGCATCCGTTAACCGCCTGCGTGAAGATAAATACTTTGCCGGTTATGATATGCTGGACCGTCTGGCATCCGATATCGTATATTCGGTATATACTTCTACTCCGCCTTATGACGGCATCGTGACAAAGAGCATGATCAGCGCCTTTGCACCTGACGGTATCTATGTTTCCGAGCTGATCGAAAACAACGCCAAAGTATTTACGGCGCAGTTCAATTATTAAGGAGGAGGCAAGATGAGCAGCACTCAGATAAAAAACACAAGATATAAAAGTAACATGGGTACTACCCGCTGGGCTACTGTTGAGGAGATACAGCGCAGCGCTACTAAGGTAGATATTGATGCACCCACTTATCCCATAGGCGGCGTGCCCATCATGTCCGACGGACATACGGCATACCTTGACGGCCGTGACACCCATACACTTATATTCGGTGCCACCGGTTCAAAGAAGACCCGTATCTTCTGTATGCCCACTCTTAACATGTTCATACGTTCAGGCGAATCTTTCGTCGTTACTGACCCTAAGGCTGAGCTTTATGTCCGCACCGGCGGATTTGCAAAAGAGCACGGCTATAAGACCGTAGTGCTCAACTTCCGTGATATCGGTTACGGCGATATGTGGGATCCTCTGGCACTGCCCTATGAGTATTACCGCACCGGCCGTAAGGATGAGGCAAACAACCTGGTCAACGACCTTGCGGCTACACTTTCCGCAAGACAGAAGGAAAACACTACCGACCTTCTGTACCCCCTGATGGCAGAAACACTGCTGACCGCAAATATGTACCTGCTCTTTGAAGCAGCTGCTGCAGAGAATGCGGTTAACATGCGAAGCCTTACGGCTCTCTGCTCACAGGCAGCTCTTGAGTCCTTGAAGACTCTGGCCGGCAAGATGAGCACACAGAACACCATCGGTATGCTGTTTAAGGGTACTCTGCTCGGTGAGAACGAAAAGACCATCGCTTCCATCATGAGCGTGCTCTACGGTATGGTTTCCATCTTCAACCTGAATAAGAGACTTACCGATATGCTCTGCCACAATACTTTCGATATCCGTATGTTCGGTCATGAAAAGACTGCAGTATACGTTATCGTTCCCGATGAGAAGACCACCTGCCACTTCCTGGTGACCATGTTCATCAAGCAGGTATACGAAATACTGATCGGTGAAGCACAGCGCCAGGCTTCACTCTCACTTCCCGTACGTGTTAACTTCGTACTGGACGAGTTCTGTAACATCCCCAAGGTGCCTGATATGCCTTCCATGATATCTGCAGCACGTTCCCGTAACATGCGCTTCTATCTGGTAGTTCAGTCACTGCACCAGCTTAAAGGACGTTACGGTGAAGATGCAGATACCATCAAGGGTAACTGCGATAACTGGATCTTCCTTACCTCACGTGAGCGTGACCTGCTCAACGAAATGAGCTTCCTTTGCGGCGAGATCGATGCATGGGGTCCCGGCGGAGCTGAAAAACGCCGTCTGATCTCTGTAACCGAGCTGCAGCGTTTCAGTAAGGAAAAGGGCGAATGTCTGATACTCCATGGCCGTGAGTATCCGTTCATCACATACATGGCGGATATCGACCAGTATCCTGCTTTCTCCAATTACAAGGTGGTTCCCATACCGCCCATTGAGATACCTCATCCGCCTACGTTTGACGTTATCAAGTTCACAACTAAGTTTGCGTTTATCGCCGACGGTGTGCCTTTCTCAAATCCCGATTAATGATAAGCCCCCGGCCAAGCTGCCGGGGTTTTTTTAATACCATGAAGGAGGTATTCTATGAAAGAATTTATCAAAGGAGCAAATCCTTACATGCCGCTCTGGGAACACGTACCCGACGGAGAGCCCAGAGTATTTGAACATAACGACGAAAAACGTGTGTATGTATACGGCTCTCACGATATAGAGCGCGAACAGTACTGCGGCAGAAACTACGTAGTATGGTCCGCTCCCATTGATGACCTGACATGCTGGAAATATCACGGTGTAGCATACGAAACACATTATGATTCCATACTCTATGCGCCCGACGTGGTCAAGAAAGGCGATACTTATTATATGTATGCAGCCGAAAAAAAAGGCAGTCTAGTGGTAGTCGCTTCTTCCAAAACCCCCTGGGGCCCCTTTGAAAATCCTGTAGAGACAAAGCTGGGCTTCGATCCCGGCGTGCTGGTGGATGACGACGGAAAAGTATATGCTTACTGGGGCGGCTGTGCAGCTCCCTGCTATATAGTCGAACTCGAAGATGATATGGCCACCTTCAAAGAGGAAACACTTGTGTCCAATCCCATGGGCCACTCAACCTGTCCCTGGGATCCAAAGGATGACGGACATATCTCATTGATAGACGCTTTCTTTGAAGCTTCCAGCCCCCGTAAAGTACTGGGTAAATACGTATATATCTTCTCCAGGCGCTACGAAAAGCCCATCCCCGAGCTTGGCATCTACGGCGACTGCAACGGCTTCCTCTCCTATCGATTCAGCGATTCACCCTTCGGTCCCTTTATCGAAGGCGGAGACTTTTCTTTTAACGGCGGAGAGATACTTCACGACAGCGAAGGCGTAGGCACCATGACTTATCAATGGGGCAACAATCACGGTTCCATTATGGAAGTAAACGGCAAATGGTATGTATTCTATCATCGCCAGACCGGCGTGAACGAATTCTCCAGGCAGGCTATGCTCGAGCCCATTGACGTTGCCCTTGGAAAAGACGGCAGATTATATATAGGCGATATTAAATTTCTGGCCGGAGAGCCTGTATCATCAAAGCCCGTTGAAATGACCTCACAGGGCGCGCATATAAACGGCCTTGACGCCCGCAAATGGATCTCTGCCGGATACGCCTGCCACATATACGGCAGCAAGACCCGTGCTTATGTCAAGCCTGTATACGAAGAGCGCGATGATATATCCTCTCCTGTCGTGGATATGAGCAGCGGCACCACCGTAGGCTTCCGTTACCTGCAGTTCGGAAACAATACTCCTAAAACGGTAAGCGTTGTATTAGGCAAGCATAAGGATCTTACGATCAATGTACGCCTTGACTCTTACCGCGGAAGGATAATATCATCTTTCAGCGCAAAAAGCAGCGAAAATGAAATAACCGCAGCTTTAAACTGCGGCGTGATCGGTAAGCATGCTGTATATTTTGAATTTATTTCATCAGAAGACGGTGTTGCAGCCGAATTCGACAGATTTACTTTTGACTGATAGTGAGGAGGGTGAGATGAATACAGGGGACGGTTCTCTGTATTCATCTCACCCCAATGAACACAGAGAACCGTCCCCTGTATCCATCCCCGGTATCCATCCTTCATTCTTTAATCTTCCGACCAGATCCTGCGGTTAAGCGCTTCGTCCTGGGCGCCGATCATATCAAGCACTTCCTTAGCTTTCTTCTGCTCCTCGATAGCGCGGCTCTCATCCTTAATGAGCAGTTCCAGACTTCCGGAAATAGTATCGATATTATTCCTGAACTCTTCCACCATCTGTGCGGTACGCTGCTGGGCTACCTTTATTACCTCACCCTTATAAGCCACGAACTGTTCAACGGTCTGCGCATTGAAAGCACGCTCAAGGTCTCTCTTGTACGCCTTCTTATCCATCGTATTAAAGATCAGGATAGCCTTCTGCTCGTTGATGTAATCATTCATCTTAAGCGCGCCTATCTCCGAAGGCGGGATCTCGGTATCGGAGATATTTGCAATCCTGCGGATCAGCCCCTCATCGATACCCTTGTATTCTTTTATCTTCTTGACGATGATCTCCTTAAGCTCATTAACCTGGGCTGCCAGGATATCACCACGGATCTTTTTATAATAATCATCTATCTCCTGCAGATATCTGTTGAGCTCGCTGATTATGATGGTATTCTTTTTCTCGAATATCTCGGGTTTTAGCGCGATCCACTGCATCTTATCTGCCTGACGGCTGGCCAGCTCCTGACGCTGCTCTATCTGGCGTACCAGCTCCTTGATCTCCTCAACCTGGGTCTCCAGGGAATCATCGGTGATACGAGCCACGAACTCTTCATGAGCAGCCTCAATATCCTGAACCATGCTGGTCTTCATTATCTCGATATTACGCTCGATATGCTCCTTGGAAAGACGCGCCTGGTTCTCTATAGCCTCGTAGTCGGTACGTATGAAATCGATAAGACCTTCTATCCCGTCATAAAGCCCCTTTGCCTTAACAGCCAGAGCATATTTCTGGGCGTACTTGATTATCTCCTGCTCGATCGCATACATGCCCGAGTTAATATATATCCTGTGAATAACGCCTTCCAGTGAATTATCGCAGGCATCTGCTGCTTTTTCACAGTCTGCCAGAAGCTGCTTGGTCTCAAAATCGGCATCTGCAAGCTTGTCGTATCTGTAAAAGATACCGCTGTCAGAAGAGATATCGGTAGGCTTCTCCGTAAAAGGATCCCTTGTGGGCTCGTTATTTATCTCACTCTTGTGATTAGCCAGCCAGGTACGCTCATCTTCCAGATCAACGTTGGATTCGATGGCCTTACTGATATATGCTGCTTTTGAAGATACGAAGAAAAGTCTTGCTTCGGAAAGATCTATCTCCATATCTTCCTCATCATATATCTTGTCCTCTTCCTTTAAGGAAACCAGGACCTTCTTGTTTCTTAACAGCTTAAGGTCCTTGCTGCCCTTGGTATCCGCCTGATTGATAACGTGGAAGGAGCGGTCCAGATCGATGGAAACCCCTGCCTCATTTTTCTTTCCGTCCTTAAAACCTCCGATAAGCTTGTAAAGTACGGAGTTACCGGTACCTTCCATCTTGGTAGGCTCATATATTACTATAAGTATCGAATTCGTCTGATGCTGCAATGCTTCTTTAAGTATCAGAAGATGCTCGCTGGAATTGGAATCGGTACCCGGAGTATCAAAGAATGTAAAGTTGATGTTCTTGCAAAGCGGTATAGGGAATCCTACTTCTATAACACCGCCGATATAGCCCGATCCGTCTTTCTGCTCATGATTGGGCACATCGTTAAGCTTCTTAAGTATACGGCAAAGCTGCTCGTGCTGGCGAAGTCCCAGCTCCGCTACCGCACTGCATTCAAGCTCGAGCATCCTGCGGATATGCTCTTCCGTATTGCCCAGGCCGCGCTGCACCTCAAACTGGCCTATAGCATCATTCCATGCCACCTGTATAAAGTCGGGTCTGGCATCTCTTGTGGTATGTACAGCAAAAGAAACACGCGGACGGCTCTCATTCCTGATCTTGAACATCTTTGCTGTTTCGGAATTGATGCTTTCCGGAAGTATACGCTTTCCTATTATCGCATTTATGAAAGTAGACTTGCCGGCGGAATACGTACCCACCAGGCAGAGATTGATCTCGTTATTGTTAAGTGCTTCCTTACGTTCTTCAAACTGCACGCGGCGCTTATGGAACATCTGCTTGGTCTCGTTGCTCTTGAGCTCCTTTTCGAAGCGGTCGATCGTTTCGTCGCAGAATTCCAATATCTGGTCGTATATTTCCGATACGCTGGGCAGCTCTACATAATCAGCCACTTTAAATATCTGCTTGCCCTTTGTATCATTATAATCCTGAACTTTTTTCTGGAGGTCTTCGTAATCTATCTTAGTCCCTTTAAATGTAATGTTGACATTATCCTTATTGAACTGCTCCCAGATATCGTCAAAGAAACGACTGCCCTGGTTTTGCAGCAGGAATTCAGTCCCCGGGCCGTATTTCTGCAGACGCGGACATTCATCATAAGGTATCTCGACGAACTCGCCCTTGAATCTGCCGCAGAAACGCACCTCTTTCTTCACGGGATGATACATCAGCATTAGTTCTTTCATAAAGAAATATAACCTCCGACTCCTATGACTGTTAGGAATTTTTCAGGCACACAAAAAGGCCGCCTTAGCACATATAGTGATTATACCTAAAGCGGCCACAAAATACAAGGGTTTCCTCTAAGAAATATACCAAATATATAGGATTTTCTTGCTTTATTTATCCAGTTGTGCAGCAGTTTTTAGCGCAACTTCCATCATCTGCGTAAAGCTGTTCTGACGTTCCTCCGCGCTGAGTGCCTCGCCTGTCAGTATATGGTCGGATACCGTAAACATCCCAAGAGCCTTTTTCCCGGCCTTTGCGGCATTCATATAAAGTCCGGCGGTCTCCATTTCTATACAGAGAACACCCATCTTTATCCAGCGGTCATTGGCATCTTCCTGGGCATCGTAGAACGTATCCGATGACAGGATATTGCCCACATGATATCTCGCGTTAAGCTCTTCTGCCTTGCTTATCGCAGTCTTTAACAGGCTGTAGTCTGCGATGGGCGCAAATGTACCGGGCAGCTCGAACTGTCTGGCATAATCGGAATTGGTTGATGCTCCCATGGCAAATACCAGGTCACGGACCTTTACATCCATATTGATCGAACCTGTCGAGCCGATACGGATTATATTCTCAACACCGAAGAAATTGTATAACTCATAACTGTATATGCCTATGGACGGTATACCCATACCGCTGGCCATAACGCTGACCCTGTGTCCGTCATAAGTACCGGTGTAGCCCTGGACGCCTCTGACATTATTGATAAGCTTCGCATCCGTAAGAAAATTCTCAGCTATGAATTTTGACCTTAAAGGATCTCCCGGCATCAGCACGGTCTTTGCAAAATCCTCAGGTGCAGCCGCTATATGCGGCGTGGGAAATGCTGCCATCTTGTAACCTCCTTTATCATTCAGCTTCTTTATCTTCCTTAAGTTCCCTGCCTGCAGCCAGTAAAGTCCCCGTCTCGGTTATCCTGTAATGGTAGGTGAACTTTTCGGTCTCAAAATCAATATTATAGAGTGTTCCGTAAGAAGTATGTATGGTCCTCTCTATTACCGAATGGATAACATTTTCTTTTTCTATGCCCGCATCTTTAAGAACGGCCGCAAAAGCCCCATCTTCGGTAAGCAGGCTTTCATCGAACACCTCCTGGTCACGTTCGACAGGCTGGGGATCTTCATCCCCCCCCATCGTGACTGCCGTATTATCCGATACGGCAGATACGGCCACCTCACCCTGAGCCTGGGGATCTTCATCCTCGGATACGCGCGCATCGATCACCGGTGCAGCCGTCTGCTGGTCTGTGATATTCTCTGTCACAGCAGTATCTTCAACAGGCTGCTCCTGCGGTATATTTGCGGCCACTGTCTCTTCCTGAACCGCTTCCCTGCGTGTCTGTGTAGCACGCAGTATGGTATCGAGTTCTTCTACGCTGTATGAGCTTAATGCTTCAGGTGTGAACTCCGGATCCATCTGTACTATACGGTCTATGAGCAAAGCCCCGTCCTGAGCAGAAGCAGCCACGCCGGGATTAAGCTCCACAACTTCTCTGTTCCTGTCCGAATGGTAATACCAGAACATGCCGACATTTGCAACAAGCAAAAGGGCCGCGGCCGACGCCAATACAGGGATCCATACGGAGCGTCTGTTCTTCCTGACGCGCAGATCCATGGGCACTATCGGATCGCTTCCGGCTTCGATACGCCTGTATACCTCATCCATGACATCAGGCGTCACCTTTTTTGCAGCATTACGCAGCTTCTCCTCGATCTGTCTGTTATCCATCCTTTTTCCTCTCATCCTTCTATGATATGCCTCATTTTCTTCAAAGCCCTGTTGTACTTTGAAAGTACCGTAGCCAGCGGCATGTTCAGCATATCGGCTATTTCCCTGTGTTTCAGTCCGGCTACCGCATGCAGCATCACAATCTGGCTTTCCTCGTCACTTACTCCGGAAAGCGCGGCATCGAGCACCATACGGTCCTCGGTCTTAAAATCCGCAGATTCGTCTACAATGGCTTCCCATTCATAATCTTCCAGATCCGCCACACGCTTGCCGCTTCGCAGCTTCATCAGCGACAGATTACGCGCTATAGTCAGTATCCACGCCATAGGCTTACCCTGGCTGGAATACTGTGATGCGTTCAAACATACCTTTACGTATGTATCCTGAAGTATGTCCTCCGCATCATCCGCATTCTTTACGATGGAAAGAATATATGCGTATACGGCGGATGAGGTCTGCGTATATATTGTCTCAAGTGACTCGGTGTGTCCCTTTGCCACACGCTCAAGCGCCTTATCCAGCATCATTTTCCATCCTCCGAACTGATAATGAAACACAGGCCGGTTTTATTTCAAATTTTTTAAACATCGAGGCAGGATTTTATCAACTCTACTGCTTTGTCTATACCAAGCTTGCCGGTATTGACCGTAATGTCGTAATAACGGCTGTCACCCCATTCATGATCGGAATAATAATTATAATAGGCTGCCCTGTCCTTATCGCCGCGTTTGCAGATATTCTCTGCCTTCTCACGGCTTATCTTCTCCCATTCCATGACACGTCCCGCGCGGAAATCCATATCCGCGTGGATGAACACATGGAGAGCATCTTTTCTCTCTGCGAAAACATGGTCTGCGCAGCGTCCTATGAATACTCCGCCGCCTTCATCCGCAAGCTTGCGCATAGTTTCGAACTGTGCCAGATAAAGATCCAGCACCAGAGGCCGCTGAAAGCTCGTTCCGAAACTGTTCACCCCCATTGCCAGTGAGTACAGAAAACTGTTGGTAGGTTTCTCGTCGTGCATCTCAAATACGGCTTCACTGTAGCCGCTTTTTTTTGCCGCCTCGATCAGGAGTTCCTTGTCGTAATACGGCAACTTAAGCTCATTTGCCAGGCGTTTGCCGATCTCTCTTCCGCCGCTTCCAAGCTGTCTTCCTATTGTTATTATCTGCTTTTCTCTCATGGCGTCACCCCCTTTGTAAGCTCATTATACCACAAATAAAATGCTTGCCAAATAGCTTTTTTTGTTGTACTATACTAATAGTGTTTTGCGCAAAATCTATTATTAAGGAGTATTCGACATGGCCAAGATACTTGTAGTTGATGATGCCGCTTTCATGCGTATGATGATCAAAGATATACTTACAAAGAACGGATACGAAGTTGCCGGCGAAGCTGAAAACGGAGTAGTGGCAGTTTCAAAATATACAGAATTAAAACCCGATCTTGTACTTATGGATATCACGATGCCGGAGAAAGATGGCATACAGGCTCTTAAGGATATAAAGGCAAATGACAGCAGTGCAAAGGTTATCATGTGTTCCGCAATGGGCCAGCAGGCGATGGTCATCGAGGCCATCCAGTCAGGAGCAAAGGACTTCATAGTAAAACCCTTCCAGGCAGACCGTGTTATAGAAGCAGTAAAGAAAGTTGTCGGATAATAAGAGTATTTAAAAGCCCCGCCGGACGGCGGGGCTCTTTTTGTTTTATTTTCCTATACGCTCCATTATCTTTTCGGTTTCGTAATATATCCTCTCTTCGTCCATGGTCAGCACTCTTCCGCCCTCCACGGTCAGCTGCCCGTCAATGATCACACTGTCCACTTCCGTTCCGTTTGCCGAATAGGAAAGTGCAGCTATCGGATTATTGTTGGGCCACATCGAAGGTCTCTTAAGGTCCATGATCACCAGATCCGCCTTCTTGCCTGCTTCTATCGATCCGCATACCTTATCCAGAGAAAGAGCCTTTGCGCCGTTTATCGTCGCCATTTTAAACGCTTCCTGTGCACTTACGCACTGGGGGCTTAAATGCGTTCCCTTGTGTATCAGGGTCAGCAGGCTCATCTCATGTATCAGGTTAAGTGAATTGTTGCTGGCCGCGCCATCGGTACCCAGGCAGATATTGATGCCCTTTTCCATCATCTCGGGCACGGGTGCAAAACCGTTTCCAAGCTTCATATTGCTGGCAGGATTGGTCACCACACTGACGTTATGCTTCACCAGTATGTCCATATCCTTTTCATCCACCTGAACACAGTGTGCTGCGATAAAAGGCACATCAAACAGTCCCGTGCGTTCTGCCAGTTCTATAGGGCTGCAGCCGTAATCCTTGCGGCAGTTCTCTATCTCCGTCCTGCTCTCGGACAGATGCATATGAATGCCCATATCATTTTTCTTTGCTTCTTCTGCAACTATACGCAGAAACGCTTCATCGCAGGTATAAGGCGCATGGGGTCCTAAGCGGAAGGTCAGTCTGTCGCAGTCCTTGAAAGCATCACGCTCCTTATAAGCCTGCTCAAGGCGGCTGCGTCCGGCCTCATCGTTTCCGCTGCCTACCAGCCCGCGGCTGATCACAGCTCTCATACCGCTTTCCTTTACGGCACGTGTGGTCTGCATGATATTCATCTGCATATCGTTAAAGCAGGTAGTGCCGCTCTTCATCATCTCTGTTATAGCAAGGCACGCTCCCCAGTATGCGTCTTCATCGCTCATTTTCTGTTCTATGGGATCCACGCGTCCGAACAGCCAGTCCATGAACGAAAGATCGTCGGCCACATTACGCATAAATGCCATATACGAATGGGTATGGGCATTGATAAGTCCCGGCATCAGCAGCCTGTTGTCTCCGTCGATCACTTTATCGGCGATGAAGCCTTCAGGCTCAGAGCCTACTGACGCGATCTCTTTATCTTTTATATAAACACTGGTACGCTTTACCTCTGCCTGCGGCTCTCCGGGGAGGATCGCCAGGATGTCTTTTATGAGTATGTTCATTGATGGGTGCTCCTTGTGTATATGATTAAGTTCTTTGGTATAATATACTTCTATCAAGATCCTTCGCTTCGCTCAGGATGACATGCAGGCTCTGCTCAGGATGACATAAAGGCTTCGCTCAGGATGACAGTTCGCTGCGCTCAGGATCTGCTCACAGACTTGAGGAGTTTAAGTACCTCTCCTGTTCCGGTGTTAATACATCGATCTGCTTGCCCAGGAAGGCCAGCTTCTTGACAGCGACTTCGCGGTCGACCACTTCGGGTACATCGATGAGCTTTTCCTTAAGCTCCGCTGCGTGCTCCACAAGATACTTTGCGGACAGCGCCTGGATGGCAAAGCTCATATCCATTATCTCGGCCGGATGTCCGTCGCCGCAGGCCAGATTGACCAGGCGGCCTTCGCCCAGTACAGCCAGTGTACGGCCGTTAGGCAGTGTATAACCCATAATGTTATTACGAAGCTCTGCGCTGGAAACAGCCAGCCTGCGAAGTCCGGCCATATCTATCTCACAGTCGAAGTGTCCGGCATTGCAGAGTATGGCGCCATCCTTCATCTCGTTAAAGTCTTCCTCGTCTATTACCTTATCACAGCCGGTAACGGTCACAAAGAAATCGCCGTATGCAGCCGCCTGCTTCATAGGCATTACCTCAAATCCGTCCATTACAGCCTCTATAGCCTTTACCGGATCGATCTCGGTCACGATCACCTTGGCTCCCAGGCCTTTGGCGCGCATTGCCACGCCCTTGCCGCACCATCCGTATCCGGCCACTACCACGGTCTTTCCGGCCACTATCAGATTGGTAGTCCTGTTGATACCGTCCCATACGGACTGGCCGGTACCATAGCGGTTATCAAAGAAATGCTTGCACTGCGCGTTATTTACCTTGACCATAGGGAATAAGAGCTTGCCCTCACGGTTCATAGCTTCCAGCCTTATGATACCGGTGGTGGTCTCTTCACACCCTCCGATCACACCGGCGATCAGATCTTTAAACTCCGTATGCATCATATGCACCAGATCCCCGCCGTCATCAATGATTATATTGGGGCCTATGCTCAGTACCGCCCTTATGTGGGCATCGTATTCCTCTGCAGTACAGCCATGCCATGCATGCACTTCCAGTCCGTCAGCCACCAGGGCTGCTGCCACATCATCCTGGGTCGACAAGGGATTAGATCCGGTAACATACATCTGTGCCCCGCCTGCTTTAAGTACCTTGCAGAGATAAGCGGTCTTGGCTTCCAGATGAACTGACAATGCCACCTTCTTTCCTTCAAAAGGCTTTGTCTTTGTAAACTCTTCCTCAAGGGTACGCAGCAGATCACAATGATCCTTTACCCAGGCTATCTTCATCGCTCCGGAGGGAGCAAGCTTGATGTCACGTATTTCACTGGCCATTTCAAAAATTCCTCCTTTTATCATTACTGTTTAACATTATATAAAAACAACTGTATTTTTTCCACAAGAACTTCCGTACTGATGCCAAATCCCTGCAATAAAAGGTTCTTTATCACAAAGCTCATAAGTATAATGCAGATGATGGCATAAAAATGCCACAGGCGCGGTTTTATCTGCAAGATCTTTCCCCTGCTTATACAGCTTAAGGAAAAAGACAGAAGATATGTCCATGCAAGGCAGGAAGCCGCTATGACCACAGGATGCCATATGATACTTATCAGTACATTTCCTCTAAGGAGATTTCTCAGCGCCCTGGTCCCGCCGCAGCCCGGACAGTACCATCCCGTAAAATGCCTCAATAGACATTTGGGCGATATATTCTCCGGAAGCCGTATATCAAGAAGATTCACAACAATGAAAAAAGTAATAAAACAAAGGGCAGCAGAGATCAGCCGCCCTTTTGTCATCTTTTTATCTTCTTTCGCATGCCCACCGGTCACTGGTTCTGCATTGCCTCCTCGATCAGTTCTCTCCATAACTGACTCATAGCCGGTCCGCCTGCTATCGCAAGCTGTCTTGCAAATACGATCAGCGCAATGATAAATATCACGGTAATGATAAGCGCTATGGCACCGGTGATGATCCCGGCAATGGCAAAGCCCTTACCGTTCGGTTCCTTAACGAGGCCTATTATACCCAGTATTATCGCAGGTATTGCGATTATCAGGTCCCATTTATTTAGGCAACAGAAAAGCACCAATGATATGATCCCGACGATCATAGATGCAATGGAGAATCCCGGTGAAGGCTGCGGCTGATAATACTGCTGGTCATAGCCGTTATTATACTGGTAATTCTGATTCGCCTGCTGATAGCCGTTCTGCTGGTAAGCCCCCTGCTGGTATCCGCCCTGCTGGAAGTTATTCTGCTGATATGAGTTTGTGTTCATCCCGCTCTGGTTAAAATTACCTGCACTTCCATACGGATCCTGTCCGAAACCGCCCTGCGGCACATATGAACTCTGGCTGAAACCGGCTCCGCCCTGAGCATTATTCTGCTGAAGCGGATCCTGATTTACTACCGGTGTCACCGGCTGCCCCAGCGGATCGGGATTGGTCCCCGGCCCCGGAACATACCCTCCGGGTACATTATTATTGTTCATATTCTCATCCATAGTATTCCTCCCTTTGATCCTTAGGGGTCAATACAGATCTGCCCTACTTAACCTGTCTGGATCTTTTATCATATCTTTGCGACGCAAGCATTGCCTGCTTGGCTTTCTTCGCAAATTCATCGCCCTGTTCGCGGAGTGCATCCTCATTCTTTATATCACCGTTATCGGCTGCCAGCATCGCATCTATATAAAAGCCTGCCGATCTTTCGGTGTAATAAACATTAAGCTTATATCCTGCCCTGGCCAGTCTGCGATACGCCTTTTTAAGAAGCTCGTTATCCTCAAATGCCTCAGCCTTCTCAAGTACCTTAAGATAAGCTTCTATCGTAGACTCCAGTTCGTTCTTATCTTCTTCTCTTTCAGCTTTTATAAAAAGCCTTTCGATCTCTTCTCTCTTCTTTGCTCTTTCTTCGGCCTTCTTTCGTGCCTCTTCTTCAGCCTTCTTTCTGGCTTCCTCTTCGGCCTTCTTTCGTGCCTCTTCCTCCGCCTTTCTCCTGGCTTCTTCTTCGGCCTTTCTCTTAGCCTCTTCCTCAGCCTTCCTTCTGGCCTCTTCTTCGGCTTTCTTTCTGGCCTCTTCTTCAGCCTTCTTTCTGGCTTCTTCTTCAGCTTTCTTACGTGCCTCTTCCTCCGCCTTCTTTCTGGCTTCTTCTTCGGCCTTTCTCTTAGCCTCTTCCTCCGCCTTCTTTCTGGCTTCTTCTTCGGCCTTCTTTCGTGCCTCTTCTTCTGCCTTCTTTCTGGCTTCTTCTTCAGCTTTCTTTCGTGCCTCTTCCTCTGCCTTCTTTCTGGCTTCTTCTTCAGCTTTCTTTCGTGCCTCTTCCTCTGCCTTCTTTCTGGCTTCCTCTTCGGCCTTCTTTCGTGCCTCTTCCTCTGCCTTCTTTCTGGCTTCCTCTTCGGCCTTCTTTCGTGCCTCTTCCTCTGCCTTCCTCTTAGCCTCTTCTTCAGCCTTCTTCTTAGCTTCTGCCTCGGCTTTCTTTCTGGCTTCCTCTTCGGCTTTCTTTCGTGCCTCTTCCGCAGCCTTTCTCTTAGCCTCTTCTTCGGCTTTCTTCTTAGCTTCCGCCTCGGCTTTCTTTCTGGCTTCTTCTTCGGCCTTTCTGCGCGCCTCTTCCTTTGCCTTCTTTTTTGCCTCTTCTTCAGCCTGATGTTTCGCTGCCGCTTCCTGCTCTGCCTTCTTATAATCGGCAAATAATACGCTCATCTTTCCTCCTTATACAGCCCACTCTCTCACCAGCTGCTTCAGTATCTCGATAGTAGTCATCATCTCTTCAACGCACAAATACTCGTGTTTGCCGTGGAAATTCCCGCCTCCCGTACACAGATTGGGACAGGGAAGCCCCATAAAGCTGAGCCTCGATCCGTCCGTGCCTCCGCGTATAGGACTGATGAGCGGTGTGACTGCGCATTTCTTCATAGCTGTCAGCGCCTTATCCATCACCTCCGGATGCATATCGAGACGGCTCTTCATATTGTAATACTGGTCCTTCAGATCAAGGCTCAATACTTCAAAGCCATACTGATCATTTATCTCGTTAACTGCTTTTATAAACAGCTCTTTTTTCTTTTCAAATTCCGCCTCGTCGTGATCGCGGATTATATATTCGGATACGGCGCTTTCCACATCGCCGCTCATATCGGTCATATGAAAGAAGCCCTGACGGTCTTTGGTACATTCCGGCCTCTGATCAGCGGGCAGCTTTGCATGCAGATCCATCAGAAGCTGCAGTGCATTAATCAGGCGTCCGCATCCCTCTCCGGGATGGACGCTGCGGCCGTGCGCCGTAAGCTTTGCACCGGCTGCGTTAAAGGTCTCACCGGATATATCCCCCAGCCTGCCGCCGTCCACGGTATACGCAAACTGTGCCCCGAAGCCGGAAATATCAAAATGATCGACGCCCCTGCCCGTTTCCTCTTCGGCAGTGAAGGCCACGCAGATATTCCCGTGCTTCTCATCCGGATGCGCGGTAAAATATCCGATCATCTCCATTATCTCGGTAACACCCGATTTATCATCAGAGCCAAGAAGGGTGGTGCCGTCTGTAACCACTATGGTCTTCCCCTTAAGGTCCTTCATCTCGGGGAAATCGTCCATCGCCGTTATGATACCAAGCTCCTCATTTAGAACTATATCCCGTGCATCAAAATCCTCTATGATACGCGGCTTTATATCCTTCCCGCTCATTGCTTCTGAAGTATCTACATGAGCCAGAAAACCTATTGCCGGCAAAGTCCTTTCAAGGACATTGGAATGAAGGCAGGCATAAACACAGCCGTATTTCTCATCCTGTCTAACATCCGTAAGCCCCATTTCCTTAAGCTGTATATACAAATGATCCAGAAGTTTTCTCTGGCCGGGTGTAGACGGGTATGCGTCTATTCCGCTGTCAGATCGGGTATCAAAACTCACATAATCAAGAAATCTATCAAGAGCAGACATATTACGGTCTCCGTATAAAAAATTAATTATGATTATACTACTTTATTAACACCAATACCATAAGAATTTATAAAAAGTCGGCTTCATAAGGCGGGTACTTCTCCGCTAATTGTCCAACTTGGAATAGATCCCCCCGGCAACCATGGCACCTCCTATAAATCCGGCGATGACAGCAACCCACCCGCTTTGGGTTATGGCCATAGCTATCTTGCCGATGAACACGCCGGCTATTATCCAGATCACTATAAGTACCACTCCCAGAACTTTTTCTTTGGTATCGTCACCGCCCTTTGCAGGCGTGGAAGCTGCCTTCTGCGCAGCTGCTTCCCTGGCTTTCTGTTCTGCAAGAGCCTTTTCCTTAGCTTTCTGTTCTGCCAGCGCCCTGGCTTTCGCCTGTTTCTCGGCTTCCGCCTTCTTCCGCGCTTCTTCTTCAAGCCTGCGCCGCTCTTCGGCCGCCTTCTGTTCTTCTTCCCTTCTCTTAGCCTCCAAAGCTGCCGCTTCGGCTGCTTTTTTCTGGTTTTGCAAGAAGCGGTAGATATTCTCTGCGCCCGCTTCTCCCGCATCCATCGCTTTTTTATACCAGCTTAAGGCTTCGTCATCATTTTTGCCGACACCGCCCATTCCGTTCTGCAAAAATCTGCCCATCATGAACATTGCAGCAGGATTTTCTTTCTCAGCCGCCGCTTTAAAGCAGGAATATGCCTTTTTCTCATCCTTCGCCTGTCCTAAAAGTCCCTCATTATATATCTCTCCAAGCCGGCAGGCAGCTTCGGCATCTCCCGACTCATAGCCTAAACGGTAATACTTAAGGGCTGCAGCCTCATCTTTTTTCACGCCGTCTCCGTGTTCATAAAGCGAGCCCAGCAAAAAGGCCGCCCCTTCATATTCTCCGGCTTCGGACTCAAGCCTTTCGATAAATGCGGGATCCACTTTACCGGTGATAGCCCCTCGGTATATCGCGCCCATAACACTGCCTTTTTTAGCAGCCTCTGCAAAGCAGTTTTCTGCCTCCTGATGAGACGATCCATCCTCATCACCCGCCAGGCAGATCTCTCCCATGCGGAAATATGCTTCGCTGCTGCATCCGCTTACATTCAGCTTTTCCACTTCCTTCAAAGCCGCCTGCGCCTTTGCAACATCGCCATCGGCAACGGCCGCTGAAGCCTCATCCAGAAGCCCTTCCATCTCCTTATAGGTCATCTCAATCATTCTCCTTTCCGCCGTCAAGGAAGATCTTTAACTCTTCTGTTGCAGGCTCTTTATACGGCTTACACTGAAGCTTCTCTAAATAACCATCCGTATAATATACCGTATCCGGTATCAGGCCGGAAATCTTCACTCCTTCGATCAGGTTTGATGCATCATCATCGGAAAGAGCAAAGAGTATGCGCTTCTTGAAATGCTTGAGCAGATTATCCGCGAAACTGCCGCACTCCCTGACGGTCGAATAATCACGCGAAGTAACCACAAAGTACACTCCGTAGGAACTTCCGTCACGCATCATACGGTACAGCATCTCGGCAGCCGGGGTGTTATCGCTTTCCTTTTCTTTGGAAGTATCAACATCCTCTATCTCACCGCTCATCATGGCCGCTATCAGATCAGCCTGTGACGCGCCGGAGTTTGCGGGTGCGTCATCAACATATGCGCTCTCGTCCACGCTCTCGCCCGAAAGAAGATTTCTTAACAGTTCGATGTAATGCAGATTCCTTATAAACACTACATATGCGTCATCTATTGCGGAGTTCTTCCTTTCCTTGAACACCGCATAAGCCTGTCTTATAAACCGGATGATATCGCCCTGATCGTGTGCTATCTTAAGCCTGTCATCATAGCGGCTTAAAACATCATAGAACTCGGCAGTGGATTCCTTTGCACGGCCGCAGATCACCTCGCCGTCTATAAGTGCCACCTGCGCATTTTTATTTCTTGCAAGCGATATCAGATAATCCGAAGAAAGCCTGCGCTCGGTCTTTCCGTCCTGTCCGCATATCAGCAGGTTCTGATTATCTCCCACATGAAGCTTTAACATAAGCGGAGGAGCGATCTTTATCTTCTCACCAAGAAGTACCGATACGCTGCCACTGCCGTCGTTATCATATTTCTTTAAAGCATCCAGAAGAGGATATTCACGCTGCCCGTCAAAGACATGGCGGTCTTCTTCATAATCCCCGAGCTGGTCCTCTATCTCCTTAAGGTATCTGTCCCTGTTCTCGCACAGCGATACCCTGAAGCTCTCTTCTTCCTTATTGCCCATTTCCTCGGTCATCACCGCAGTCCCTTTAGGGCCTTCCTTAAGTTTATGGAGCCGGTCCATATCCCTTCCCGAATCCCTGCCAAAAAGCGAAAGCGTATCCTGGTCGGCCCAGTTAAGTCCTATACGGATACGCATCTCACCGAAGCACTCGTTACCTATGGTCAGGTTTCCAAAACGCATCGACTGCGTCGACATCAAAAGATGTATGCCAAACGAGCGGCCCTGCTTTACTATGTTTGCGGTAAGACGAGCACAGTTATCGGCCACTTTCCGGTTCTGGTCCATATCAAAGAGCACCTGGAATTCATCTATGAGCACCAGAATGCGCGGCATGGGCACATCGCTTTTACTGCGGTATTCTTTAAGGCTGCTCACGCCTGCTTCTTTAAAGCGTTCGGCACGAGTTCTTATCTCTTTATCAAGTTCCTCTAAAATGCTTTCCCCGAATTCCTGTATGGCGTCCAGAGCCAGCAGGCGGATATGCGGCAGCCTGAAACGCTCATAAGGCTTAAACTCTGTTCCGCTCTTAAAGTCCATCAGATACAGCTGCAGTTCATCCGGTGAATAATGCAGCATCGAGCTTAATATAATGGTATGCAGCAGAGTGGACTTTCCGGATCCGGTACCGCCTATGATCAGTCCGTGATATCCCTGTCTGCCTATCACCAGTTCCTGCGTCTCTCCGCCGTCGCCCACGCCCAGCGGTATACGCAGACCTTCCACAGAAGATGATGCAAACCATTCATCATCCGCAGGGGCACAGGTCTCTTCGAACGACAATCCGCGGTACTTCATCTGCTCGCATTCTTCTTTATACTCCTGTATGAACGCGTTCATCTTATCCTGTCCGGGAGCCTTTGGTATACACAGCTTATATGATTCCGGCATAAGATATACATCATCGCCTTTAAATACGATCTTTTTGCAGTACCCGGAAAGCTGTTCTACCATCTCCTCATCCGGAGCATCGTAGTTTCTGGAACGTATATCACTTCTGTGACATATCACAGTATAGATCCCGCACTTGTTACCCTTATACATGATCTTCTGAAGATACTCTATGCTTTTCTTATCCAGGTTCCCCGGGAAATCATATAAAAGCATAAGCGTGATCTTTTCACTCTTTCCCGCAGATGCGCGGTTATACGCGAATATGTCTTTATAGCTCGACCCAAGCTTCTGCTGTATGCATTCCCTTACCTGACGGTCAAGCTCCTCAAGCAATGTCTTAAGCTCTTCCGGTCCGGACTTTATGTCTATAACATCATCGGTCCTGTTCATAAAGTCGAGAAAAGGCTGTATCCTCTGTCCCATCTCCTGCTCATCATATGCATATACTTTAAGCTTGCCTGCAGGGATAAATGAAAGGAAACTGCGCAGGATATGATGACTGAAATCTATATCACGCTCCGGTTCTTTACCGTCAAGCCAGAAATTGCAGTTCTCCGTTCCCAGTACATACGGGAAACGAAATACATCCTTGCCCGCTATTCCGAAAGACTCTGCCATGCTCTTTCTGGTATCATCATTCTCTATGCAGGATACAGGACATTCTATCTCCGTCCATACGGGATAAGCTTTAAATGCTTTCTCGGGGTTTAATACATGAAGATAGTTTTCCCTGTAATCCTTAAGCTTGTTGCGGTCGGATTTAAAGATCTCGGATGTTTTCCTGACGAATTTATCCTGATTGGCCGTGAGATTGCGGAAGTATTCAAGAGTTGCCCCCGCCCTTCTGCGTGCAAAATCACTCCTAAGAAAATCGCTTGTTTCAGCGTCATTTTCCGCATTTTTAAGCCTGCTTTTAAGTTCGTTCCTAAGCCTTAATAAGGCACAATTCTTAAAATATGCAAACCTGGAGTCCCAGGTTTCTTTATCCTTGCGTACATCCTGAAGCTTTCCGGCATACTCCTGTGCAAGCTCTGCAGCTTTGTTTTCCATAACAGCCATCCCTTTCCTTTAGTCAAAAACGTACACTGTTGTAGTTATCCAGCGCCCCGGCAAGTCTTTCCATCCTGGGCAATACATCTTCCAATTCCCTGCAGGGAGCCGCGCTTAAAAGCGCTATCTGATGCATAAGCTCATGATAGCGGGCAGACTGCGAATCGTTCCAATCGCTCTGACTCTTGATCCCGCGCTCAATACCTGCGCTTATCTCCTCAAGGTCCCTTATCATCTTCTTTATATCATTTTCCATTTCGCGTATCAGTTCCGCGGATGCGCATACAGCCATGATCCCCTCCTTTTACAGCCTGGTCGATTCGTAATCCTCTACTTCTTTAAGCAGTTTCCTCAGTTTATCCTGGCACTCTTCAAGCTGTGCCAGAGGTTTGCGAAGCGCCGTGATACTCTGATCTATCAGTACTCCCAGATCCTTATACTTCTGGTCCTTCCAGCCTCCGGAGCCGGCACGCTGGTAATTCTGTGCCAGCCGCACCGACGATTCCTTTAGCTTATCCATGGACATCTTAGTGATCATGATACCGCCTTTAATGGCTTTGGCATCTACCGATACATTCCCTGCCATCTTTATTCTCCCTTCAGGTATATTATCATATCAGACGTATGTCTTCGTATTCCGTTATATACGTGATGCAACGTTGTGTGGCCGCAAGCAGCCTGTCAGCCACGTTGTCCGAAGCCGACACATAGCGGTCTATCTCACTCTGAAAATACCTTATATCCGATTCCAGCTTGTTAAATGCATCCCTCATACGGGAGAGCTTATTCTCCAGCCTGTATTTTCTGTCGGTAAGCCCGTCAACTCTCTGCTGTGTATCAAAACTCTCACGCTGCAGCCAGTCTATATCCTTATAAAGCTTGGATATCGTTCCCTCCGTATAAGCCAGCTCATCCGATGCCGCTGCCGCCTGCGCCTTGAAATTCTCCGCATCGGATACCGCCGCCTCGTATTCTGCTGCCGCCGCTTCGTACATCGCCTGATGCTCGGCCGCATCATTCTGATACTGCGCGTTTGCAGCTGCGGCAGCGTGAAACTCCATATCCTTTTTAGCTTTATAAGCAGCCCCTTCGCAGGCACCGGCGCTTTGCTCCGCCTGTGCTATCTCACCTTCCAGTTTTGATCTTCTGAACTCAGCATCAGCCAGATCTTTTT
>Ga0310697_10002044_pt1 | contig 22144 bp, 20 predicted proteins | sample 172DNAGHGlowgp2_FD_203883 | JGI IMG/M metagenome (GOLD analysis project Ga0310697, IMG submission 203883) | Sheep rumen microbial communities from Palmerston North, Manawatu-Wanganui, New Zealand - 1728 DNA GHGlow gp2 (v2) (version 2) | ecosystem: Host-associated > Mammals > Digestive system >... | reverse complement strand
TATTAACTCTTGCAAAAGTGCATTCATTTCACTAATTCTTGTGTTGAGGTCATTTAATGCAGTAGACGTTATTTGTTCGTTTTCAATAACGGTATCTGAAAGCGTCTTGATTGCTTCATCTAATTTAACGTCAGCATCATTTAATGATTCTGCATTGTTAATATATGTTGTATCGTCATTTGGAGCATATACGTCACCTTCCTGTCCATCAACAGCCTTACGTGCTGCTATTTCAGAATTTAGCCCTACGAATTTAACACCATTGTTACTTACAGTTAAATAATCTTCTGATGTGTCATCAATTTTAACATTAAATACTTTACCGTCACTTTCGGTTGTTTCAGACAAGCCGTCACCTGCATTATATATATCAACTAAAGTTGTTAAATCTATGTCTACACGATTTTCAATAAGTTGACCCTCGTCGTCTGTAACATAAAAAATAAGTGTTAAAACGTGGGTTTCTTCGTCATATTCGGCATTTTTAAAGAATTGGTCTTTAGGTATATTGATTATCCCTTTATCTTCGCCATTTACTTTAAGCACATAGACTAATGGGTTATCTTCAACTTGTTTTACCAGTTCAATACTATTAATGACTTCGTCTAATTTAATATCCGCATCATTTAAAGATGTCACATTTTTAATGTAAACTGTATTTTCATTTGGAGCATATACGTCACCTTCCTGTCCATCAACAGCCTTACGTGCTGCTATTTCAGCAGTTAATCCCTCTTCAAAACCGTCAATTTGTTCTTGTAAATTATTTTCAGCACTCTCAGCACGTTCTCTTTCATCTTCAATTAAATGCTCTAAATATTCTTCTTTACCTGTTGCACGTGTTGTTTCAGTATTAACCTTTTCGTCTAACACATTTTCTGCACCTGTTGCACGTGTTGTTTCCACACTAATTTGTGTCGACAAGTCTGTTTCTGCACCCTGTGCGCGTGTTGTTTCCACACTAATTTGTGTCGACAAGTCTGTTTCTGCGCCTTTTGCACGTGTTGTTTCAGTATTAACCTTTTCGTCTAACACATTTTCTGCACCTGTTGCACGGGTAGTCTCGCTTTCAAGATTTGTTTGTAATTCAGAAATTTGCGTTGAATGTCCATTTAATGTTGTTTCAATTTGTGCAAATTTATTGTTTGCCTCAGTTTTATTATTATTAACTGTAGTTGTCAAATTTGATAAATTTGTTGAAATTTCCGTCACATCATTTGACAATGCATTAACATCACTTTGTACTTCTTCCACAGCGGCAGAGGCATTTAATGCAGTTTCATCTGCATGGTTTGCTTTTTCAGAAATCTCTGATTCCTTTGCTATTGCTCTTTCTTTTTCTGTTGTGACACTATTTCTTACGTCGGTAATTTCTTCAGACTGTGCATTAAATCTTGTATCGACACTATTACTTAATGTTGCGAGCGCTGTCTGCAATTCACTTTCTTTATTGGTGGCTCTTGTTTCTTCTGCCAGTACTTTATTGTCAACATATGAACTGTCAACCATAAGTTCACCGTTTTCAGTTGTCAATAAGTTATTAACGGAAGATTTTATTTTTACTTTACCAAACACATCAGTTGAGCCATCTTCTTTTGGCACGGTACTAAATTCAACTTCATGCTCGTCATCATTTTGGAAATTAAATTCAGCAATCAAATCTCTTATTGGAATTGTAATTTGCTTGGTTTCGTCATATACAATAATGATGTCTTTATTTGCTGCGTCATATTCAATACGGTCAATAAGTTCTACACCCGGCAATGTTTTTGTTATCACATCGTTACCGACATATAAACTAAGTGTGTTTGTTGCCGCATCAACATCAATTCTTACATCGGCTTCCAAACCACCATTTCGCACCTTAATTGAATTATTTGAACCAAGTCTTACATTTCCGGATATTTTTGAACCTCCGTCAGTAAGTGGCGTAATTACAGTTTGGACGGTATCGGTTTCATCGCCTTCAATATGTGCTGTTTTTGCTGCGTTTTGAACGGCTGTGTCAAGTGTTTGAAGTGTGTTTTGATACTCATTTAACTTTTCTTCAACAGTTGTGTTGTTGTATTTAATTTTGGATGCGCGACCTAAAACACGAAGTTTACCGTCAACAGTTTCAAGAATATTATCTTCATTAGAAGAAATTTGTGCGTCGGCACTTAATGTTGTAGTGTATTCTGATTGGTTTTCAGTAACTACTAATTTAATGTTATGCCCGTCATTATCGGCTATAATCTTTGTATGTTCACCGAGGCTTACACGCTGTACAACGGCATCATCTTGAAAACGTCCGTTTTTATAACCGCTTGTTGTAAAAACCAATTCATGCCTTACATCGTCATATCTTAAATGAGCAGCAGCATATAAACCATCGGTTTTAACACCAACAATATTGTTATTGAAATCCAAGTCATCATCGTCATTTGTTGAAACAATGATTTCAGCCTTTAACGTCTTGCCATTATCAGGATTTACTTCGTAAATAAGCCTTACACTTTTTGAGTCTTCAACTGAAAGTTCGTTGTTTTGTGCATATTTGGACAGCAAGTCAACGGCTTCTGCTATGCTAACAGCAGTACCAATTACGTCATCTCTTGTATCAACGTCATATGTTACGTCAGTTCCGTTCTTCTTTAAGCCTGTTGCATTAATAACACCATTTAAAAGTGTAGAAATCTCATTTAACTCTTCCTCATCAGATTGTATTGCATCAGAAAGATTTTCGAGTTCTTCTTTTATTTCCGTGATATCTATTGCGTAGAAGCTGCCAGACCTTTCACTACTTGTACCAAGGGCTAAAATTATGTCAGGATTTCTTGTGTCTCCATATTTAACCATTAACGGCTCTGCTTCAAGTGACTGATACACATAATTATCTTTAATATATTCTAATGCGTCATCCCTTGTTGCAAAAATCTCATCATGGTGCAAAATCTGTAAATTATAATTACTATTTCTCATATCTATATTAAATACGCTATTATTCTTTATTGTGCTATTGATTAAAAAGTACCAAAATTAAAATTAAATTGTGCTGATATTGGTTCTACACTTTCACCTTTTTTTGACAGTGTTAAAACACCTGTATCTTTATTAAATTCAGCATTCACCAAAGTTTCGGCATCTAATTCAGCATCCTTAGTAGTTGAACGCTCAATCTCGGCATCAATTTTTGCGTCCAGTTCAGCATCTTTTGCGTCTAATTCAGCATCCTTAGTAGTTGAACGCTCAATTTCTGCGTCAATCTTTTCATCTAATTCAGCATCCTTAGCAGTTGAACGCTCAATTTCTGCGTCAATCTTTTCATTAAGTGCCTGGATATCTGCGTCAGTATGGTCTAAGCGTTCTTTTATTTCTACGATATCCTGAGTATTAACAGCAATTTGACCTTCGGCTGCTGTCATTCTTTCGGATAATCCGTTAATTGAGTTTTCTAATTCAGCATCTTTTGCGTCTAATTCAGCATCCTTAGTAGTTGAACGTTCAATTTCTGCGTCAACTTTTTCTTCAAGATTTGTGATGTGTTCTTCGATACTTTCAATGGTTGGTGTTATGTGTGCAATCACATTGTTATAAATTAAATCAGCAACATCAACCAACTCTTGATTAACGACACGATATTCTGTGTAATCTTTGTTTAATTCGTCGTCAGGATTATCATCGGCTTCAATTACAACAACTGACTCACCATCTAGAACTTCCTTTCTTATCCATTCACGACCATTCCATTCATTAATGAAATATCTTTTTGTGTATTCTAAACCCTCGCCACCGTTTGGCAACACATACTTACATCCACAGTCACAATCATTTATTGAAATGTTTACAGATGTCCAAATAGCGTTTCCATGTGCCAATGAAGGCATTAATACGGTTGAATAAACACCACCTAATATATCTTCGTGCTCATTAAAATTTTGTCCGTCAAAATCTTTTATCAATCTAACAGACATATAATTGTCGGTTGCCATTATATCTTGAAGCACAGAAGACTTGTTATATGCAAGTGCCTTAATATATGCGTCACGCAATTCTTTATTTGTTGCAGTCCAAAAATAAGCACGTTCCCCAAAATAGAGGTAGTCTTTTGCTTCATTAGCATATCCTGCCGGAAGAGCACGGAAACCATATTTATCAATTCCCCTGTGGTCATGGCGGCATCTATGATGACAAGTTCCATATTCACCACAATAAGAAGGACTACATGTTATATTTTTTCCACATACACATTCTTCATTTTCGTTATTACAAACACAATCATCAGGACATGGACATGGTTCTTCTTCTTTCCAAAAGTCTTTGGATTTTAGTAATTTGCCTGCAAATCTTCCAAGAAACTTATTGCTTTCGATATTACTGTGATTTCTATCCTCTTCATTAGGCTCAACAGCGTTAAGCATATCGTCCCAATCTTCTTTTGTTGGAACTCTCCAAGGTGAATTTGCATCTTGTAATTTACGTACAATTTTTGACAATCCCTTATAATTATACAGATAGCCATAATCATTTATATTCTCCACCGTTAAATACCTATCACCCGGAAATACAGAAGGAATTGAAGGTAATTCTTCACCCTCAGTTGTATCTATTATTTTCTTAACAGGCTTATATTGTCCCGTTTTATGTACTGGTGATATACCTAACGGTTTCTTAGACAAACCATTGCCTATAAGACTACCGTTGACATATACTGCATTATTTATAATCGGTATAACATCATCCCCACCTTCTTCCGGAATAAGGTCTCCAATATTTTCTGGTGTAACAAATCCTGAAAATTCTTGTGACACACCATCTTGCGTTATTGTCAACACACCAGTTGTTCTGTCAAAACTAACTAATAAATCTTTTATGCAATCTTCTGTCACTTTTTCAGTAGTCAAGCGAGTACCGTTTAAAAGTGTAATAACGATTTTATCGTCTTCGAATGCAACAGATTTAATATCTCTTCCTTCCAATGTTAAGAAATTGTTATCAACTTCTAACCCTGAAAGTGAACAATTTTTTGTAATATCACCCTCATATGGCGATTGAAGTCTGTAATATGTAATAGCGTTGTTCATGTATTGAATTGTATCTTTTTATTTTATAATAAATATCTGAGTTTTTTTGTAAATTTATAATTTTGTGTTATTTCTGCAAAGTTTAGCGGACAAGTGTAGAATTTGAAACTTTTAACCCACCCAATAAAACTGCCGCCGAACTCTTTTTCAAGTGGTAAAACATATTCCGGGGGCTTCATGTAATTTAAATAAACGGTTTCTGCAAGACCTTGTGTCCCTCCACCGATTGAAAGGTTAAATGGGACACCTTCTTGCTTATCTGCCAAATCATTTAATTGTTTTAAATTTAACATTGGCAATTCTTTTGACACCATTATCAATTTTCCGTTGACATAAAAATAGATTTGCATTTTATCATAAACTGAATTTTCATGGTTACATAAAATATCTGTATATTTGTGCCGTACAGGCATTATTTTTACATTTATAGTATACCATTGTTTATTTTTTATTATTGGTACTTTTGAAAATTCACTTTCTATTTTGTAGTTTTCTTCTTCAGTTTCACAATCCTTTAACAAATATTTATAGCCGATTGTTCCGTCATCTTTTATCTGTAAAGCAAAAGCATTCCTAAATATGTCCTTTAATACATCATATTCCTTGTTTTTTACGCTTAACGCTTCTTCAACCTTATTAACATCATAGCCATTACATCCTCTATGGAAAAGCAAAAAATAGTTGCCAATATTAGGCTTCTTAATGTAGTTAAACATATACTCTTTTGTGTCATCCCATGTATTTACTGTTTCTCCTTTACAAGTTCTGTCAAAAAACATAAATTTGTTATCTGTTTTAAATTCGACAATATTAGGTTGATACATGTCAAACCCTTCCTCTGTGATTAACTTCATGTTTTCATCTATTTTTAAATCTTTTTCATAATATTCTTCTGTTACATAGTTCTCACAACTGTCGCAAGGCTTTTCATTGATGTATTCTTCTTCAACACCACTTTCTGAAAAATTTTCTTTTGAAAGTAAATAATTTTCCCCAAAATATCCTTCATCTTCATATACGTCAACCATTGCCTTAAAATAATCATCATTTAAAGAATTATCATCAGTGTATTTGGTTTCAACGTATTCGTCAGAAAAAGCAGTCTTTTTACACCAATCAAAATCGTGATTGGTTAAATATTTTATCCACCATTTATTTTCTGCCCTTGTTCCAATATAAAAGAAGATTCCCTTGTTTTCAGGATAAACGTCGTTCATCGTCTTTTTTTCGTTTATAAAATCTTCCTTATTCAATACAAATTCAAAATTCCAACCATGTCCTATATCTGTCGGGAGAATTTTATATTTTTTACCGTCACCGGCACAAAAAAAGCCTTGATACCATCCGCCATTTAGTTTGGATACTTGAAATTTATCTTCCCACATTGTGATGTCATTCGAATAGTCGTATAGTTGATGGTTTCCTCTTACTTTTGTTAATGTCAAACGTAAGTCTTTATCTTCAAAAGAATATTTTGTATTTGTGAATATTTCAAAAAATTCTTTATTTGTTATTTTATCTTTCTCATAATATGTTTTTCCGTTGTCAACAGATGTGTAACCAAATGAATTGAAAACCAATTCACCATCATTAATTGCATTTTCCCAAACATATTTATGATTTGAATATATATTGTCAAACCACACACATTCATCATCTGATATATCAATATATGACGAAAGACAACGTTCAACTAACCCTTCATGAATAACGCCACCAGCATTATCAAGACATATTTGAAAATCCCAATAGTCTTCTTTATTTAAATCAAATTGAAAGATGTCTCTGTTATGGTTTAATATGTTACTCATTTATTTTTTAACTTTTCATACCTATTTATATTATATAAATATTGTGAAAATTATTCATATAATGCCAAAAAACATAAAAATAACAGAAAGGCAGTATAAAGTCATATTAGAAGACATAGATAATGACTTTATTTATTTCTCTGATAATGATACAAAACACTGTGACGGACAAGTTAATATTAGCGCTGACGGAAAAATTGATGCAGACACTAACGCAAATCCTGTTATGGGAGATGAAATACAACAGACCATAACACCACAAGGGTGGAATCGATATAGGTCTTATGGCAATGTGCGCCCTCAAACAATGAGAGAAGGTATAAATGTAGCAAACGATAATAATAATGATAATGTCGATGATTTTTATAATCATAGTGAATTAGACATAATGTCAAATGGCGATGATAAAGATAATTTGACTAAGATACCTAATGGAGTAGATAAAAAAACACAAATTTTAGTTGACGCTATTTCAAGTAGCAATTTAAAACCAAAGCAGCAAGCAATGGTATTAAATAAATTGTTAGAGGTACTTAATATTTCTTCAATACCATATTCTTGGAAAAAAGAACTTATGTTAAAACTTAAAGGTAATAATATAAACTCAGCACAAACTAACGCAATACATTAATATGCTACATATTTTAACTGAAAATAACGAATTAAAAAATAGAAGATTTCCTATTCCTGATGGTGTTAGGAAAATTCTTCAACAAACGTTGTCTAACTATAATGGTGATAAAACGATTGATGGTTATAAACGTTTGAATAATCTGTTAAGTACTGATACAATATCATTTCAAGAGTTAAAGCGTATTAAAAACTTTTTTGATAACTATAAGGGTACGGATAAATCTAATGAATTTATATTAAATGGTGGTGAACCAATGAAAACATGGGTTAATAATACACTATATACTGCAACAAAAGCCGTACACGATTTTAAACAAGCCAAAAAAGACGCCGGTATTAGTAATGCATTTATTAAAACACATACAAAAGATAGACAAAATCACAAGAAAAACAAGCCAACACAAGTTAAATTCAACACAAAAAACATCAATAAAAAAATGATAGACAACAATACAATGGTATATGAAAATATAATTAAAGAATCTATTGATATTGAAGACTATTATAATGAATACGGTGTAGAATACGTATTAAATTCTTTTTTAAAAAGTGGAAAAGGTACTAAACAAAATTGGGGAACATTAATTAATCCGTCAATGTATCAAAAAGCATTATCAGAATTTGTAAAATATAACCAACTTATAAAATTCCCAACAAAATACATTTATCAATGGATGGGAATTATAATGCGTAATACTTGTATTTTAGAAGCAAATACGCAATTAGCAGGACACAGTTCATCTTTTCCATACGAAGAGATAGAAGATTTTGCGATGTCTTATCTTGGTGACAATTTTTATGATATAGAACATGATAAACTATACATCAAAATATCTGAAAAAGAATTTTTGTCTTTATGTGCAGAAAAACAGATATACTTAAATGAAAGCAATGGTATACATAAAGACGGTCAATATGATTTATTTATGAATCAAGAAGAGGTTGATGAATATGATTCGCAAATGGAACAACTTAAAAATAAGGACAAGTTCCAACAATATAAAAAAATGGCAGAAGAATATAGTTCCAAATCAGTTAATAGATATGGAATAACCACGGATAAAATAGATGTCAATGTTAATAATCAAGTAATATATCGTATACAAGAAATAGGAAAATTTCTTAATGAAATAGGACTATATGATTGGATGGAAATGCCTGACGGTTCTGAAGCGTGGAGTGATTTTGGTTTAAAACCTATATTTGACTTAATTAGACAATACGATGATAGCAAAACACCCGAACAAACTCTTGTAATTGTAAATAAAGCATTAGATGTATATCATCAAAGAGGGGATTTGTCATCTATTTTTATACAAGGAGGAACTCAAGCATTATCACAAATATCAAATGGTGGATTAAGAGAAAATAAAACAATTTTTATCACAGAACAACAATCAAAAATGTTAAAAGAAGCAATGGATAATAGTTTTTCTTTTGAAGAATTAACTAATCTACGTTCTTTTAATGCAAAGTTTAAATATTGTACACAACATTTAGGAAAACACATCGGAAAGGGAAGTTCAAGAGTAACTTTTCAAATTGATGACGAAAAAGTATTAAAACTTGCTTGGAATGAAAAAGGTATTGCACAAAATCAAGAAGAAGAAAGAGCATATGGAGATGATATTTTTCCACAAATATTTGATAGCGCAGATGATGGTAGTTGGATTATTTCTGAATTTGTTTTACCAGCAAAAAAACAAGATTTCAAACAATGCTTCGGTATCAGTTTTGATGAATTTGTCTCATTTTTATATGCCTGTGGCAAATATCGTTTCAACGAGAGATACTTTTCATGGTTAACTATGGATGAAAAAAGATATATTGAACTTTTAGAAACCAACGAAGACCTTGCAAATTTTGACGACTATATTGGTAATTACGGCACAATTGTTATTGGTGACATGACTAGAATCCGTAATTATGGATTAACAACACGAAATGGCGAACCTCATATTGTTTTATTAGATTCAGGAATGAGTGACTATGTATGGGAAAATTTTTACGGCAAACGAAGATAAAAACACAAATACACAATATTTATAATAAAATAAAATTTAAAAAGTTACAGATATGCAATCATGCTTAGAATATACGTCTATGGACGCTAGACATACACAAGAAGCAAGAAGCGATTACCAAAGAAACAATCAGTATAATGCAACACATCCCGATGCACTTGCAAGTTCTGGCAATGGTAAAGGTACAAATCATGGCGGACATTATCATTGGCTTCCTAATTGTAAAGGTACTATTGGAATAATCAATTACTCTAATTTTGATACCGCTATTTCAAGTGGAGCCGGTAATGATTGTGATAATGCAGCACGTGATAAATCATTGTCACGCAGTTTGTATAATGATTCAAGAGTTTACTCATTATCGCTTGTAGACACAACAAGAAATGTTGCAGAAGGACAATTTGTTAATGTCTTTCACCCAAAAACAAAAAGAACTTGTATTAATGTGATTTAAACAGTAATAAGATATTCACTTTTAAAGAAATCCCCCTATTTATTTAATAAGGGGGTTTTTTGCCTTAATTATAGAAATATGAATCTTTTTGAAAAAGTAATAAAGTGTATAATAAATGAAAGTAGAGTTTCAGTAGACGACGTAGAAAGTGCTATTGATAACCATAATAGAGTGATAATTAATTACCATTCAAACGGTGAGGACAAAAATACCGGTGCGAGAGTCATTGAAGTATACGCTTACGGTCTGACAAAAGCAGGAAATCCATGTATACGTGCTTGGCAACCTTATGGAGACACAACAACAAGAGTGCCTTCATGGAAATTCTTTAGATTGGATAGAATCACAGAATGGACTCCGACTAATCAAACATTCGACCATCCTGCTGATTTCTATTATAAAGGGTTTGGCGATTTTAACCCAAATGGCGATGAAACCATGATGGTTGTTTATAAAATAGCAAAATTTGGTGAAGAAGAACAAATACCAAAAACCCCGTCTGCACAGCCTAAGACAAAAGAAGATGTTTATAAGACAGACACCGAACTTGGTATGGAAAGACTGAGACAGCAATTGGATAATCCAATTACTTTATCAGACATTAAAACAGGGGATGCATTTAAACAAGTCCAACAAAAAACAGAGCCAACGGAAGGTCCTAAAACAAAGGAAGATGTTTATAAGACAGACACCGAACGTGGCATGGAAAGGTTGAGACAACAATTGGAAAACCCAAAGAAAATCGATTTAGACCAATTTAATAAAAAACCAAGTAAGACACCAGAAGAAAAACAAAAAGAATTAGATAAATTACGTAAAACATTATCAGATAAACCGATTTCCCTTGCAGATTTAAATAAAAAAATGCAGGAACCTGACGAACCTGAACTATATAAGACAGACACCGAACGTGGCATGGAAAGGTTGAGACAACAATTGGAAAACCCAAAGAAAATTGATTTAAATAACATACCGAAACGATAATTTTTGAAAATATTTATCCAATTTTATTATCTCTTATAAAGAATTTTAAACTAAAAAAAATATGGCAACAAGTATTGAACGAATGTTAGAGTTAAACACTAAAATTGAGAAGGGACAAGTTTCCCACTCGCAAGAAAATAGTGGATATAGAGTAGCGAATAAAAATGACTTAGACCGTCTGATAGAAAACTTCGACCAACAAGTTTATGGTCAAAGTGTTGAACCTGTTATGATGGAAGAAAAACCCCATAAATACAGCGCACGTGAAGAAATGGAACGTTTAAAAGCCGTAGAATCAAATGGTGGGCGAGGTTCTGTTAATTTGGAAGGACGAAACATACCCAAGGAGATAGTTGAATCAATAATCAATAATCCACTTGACATGCCGCCCATTGTAGACGATAAAATGACCGCTTTAACAGAACGTATAGCTAATAAGGGTATAAAAGCCGCCGTTGACGTAATGAACAAAGTTGAAAAGTCTGACACTAAGACACAATTGAATGAACGTGTTATGACACAAAATCCTAATCAAGATATTGTTAATATTATAGAGGAATGTATTGACCGTAAAATCAATGAAATAAAACAGTCAATCACTGAGAATATTAAAAATCAGACGTATGTACCGTCGATGAAATATCTTAGTTTTAAAGACAATTTTTATTTTGTTGATAATGATGACAACGTTTTTGAATGCGTTATGAAATACAAAGGTAAACGTAAAAAAAGAAAATAAAAGCGAACTTTAAAGTTCGTTTTTTTTTTTGGTATTGTATAGAAAAGTGTTATATTTGTAAATGAAATATAACATTAGGAAAAAATAGTATGGTATTAACAGAAGAAAAAATTAACAAAAATTACATGGTTTGGATATCGCAATTGAAAAAATACAATTGCTATTCAGAAAATCTAATCAACAATTATGGTGAAAAATTAAGATTAGCCAGTTTTGCTATGAATGAAACGAGTGGTGGCGCTTATCAGGGTTCTCTGCTTAAAATTGTATTATTTCATTTATGTGCTATTGCTAATCATATAAATGAAAATGCCTTTGGTGGGGAAGCAAATAACCATCCATCTCTTTATGTTAATAAAGAAAGTTTAATGAAAGTTTTACTGTTGCAACATATTGCTAAAGCCGATATGTTTGTTTCTTCTTCTGAGCAATGGAAAATAAATAAAGGTATGTTTTATGAATTTAATAGCAATCTTGCCACCCCGTTAAAATTAGGCGAACGTAGTTTATTTATTTGTTCTCAGTGTGGAATTACATTTACCGAAGAAGAATATGACGCGATGCGGATAATTGACAAAGATGACGATAAAACAAATTCTTTTATTACGCCGTTGGCGCAATTAGTTAAAACAGCAAACCAAATGACAGCAGTGGAAATTTATCGGACATAAAAGAAACATATAAGTACCTTAGTTATTGAGATAGCCTTTGGGGTTATCTCTTTTTTTTTTGAAAAAGATAACGAAATGTGTTATATTATATTAAATAACGTCTAAATTATTCATTTAGTAAATGAGAAAAAGCAAATTTTCTATAATGGAATTAGAGAGTTACTTAAATCTAATTCAAACGCTTATAGATGATATTATTAGAAAAAGTAATATCAATAACGACATTAATAACTTATCTTCTAAAAGTACGAAGTTAAATAGGTTAAATAGACAGCGCGATAAAATAATAGCGGAAATTGAAAAGAAGTTAGATGAAACGTTTTCTGAGAAAGATTAAACAGAATTGTGTTCTGTTTTTTTATAATTTATTTTATGGTATTAAAAATACCGAGGACATCGTTTTTCATCAGAGTGGTATTACTGATGAGAGCGGAACTTCAGTAATTAAAGAAATTGAAAATAAACGTGTTTCAAAAGCACTTTTAAAAGGTGAAGTAACACAAGAAGTTGAAGAATTGCGTTACAGAACATATAAAGTAGATAAAGAGTCGACAAATTTTAAGTATTATGCACCAACACTTGCATTAAAGAAAGATGGTCAGGATAATAAATTCATGAAATATGATAAAAGTGACGGTTTGGATATAATTACCATACAACCAAACAATGTTTTAGTAGAAAATGTTTCTGAAACACTTGAACAAGTTGGTGGAAGAGGAAAAAGAGAAGAATATACAATCAAAATAAAAAGGGATTTTACGCCTCGTTATAGAGTTGAAGAATATCTAAAGAGATTAGATGTCAAAAAATTGGATGACACTCACGTAATTCTTGATATGTATGTATCAAAATACATGAACAGTTATGATTTTAAGTCAAAAGGTTTTATAAAAGAAATAGAAAAAATACGTGACCAAAAAGTAAAATCTGACATTTTAGATTACCAAGAAATTTCATTCATTACGCATCATGCTTATAAACTTGATGATATGATTAAATTCAAATTTAGAAACATTTGGTTTAAAGAAGTTAAAGAATTTGACGGAAATTTCATTTTAAAGTTCAAGGCAGAGATAATGAATGAAGATTTAGACTTGACAAAACGCTATTTTTCAAAGACAATGGACGACAAGTATAAAAACAAAGAAAAGAAAGACACTGTGGTTAATTTCAGTGACTATGCCACGTCTAAAGTCTATGTTTGTGAAGAATGTGGTAAAAAAGTAGTACTTGACATGGAAATGATTGATAAGTTAAATGCTTATCAAGGAAGAGATATAACAAATGAAAAGACACAAGATGAAACCCCACAAGTACTTGAATTTATGGATATGCAAATTTCTGAGCAAACTTATGGAAAACGTTTATGTTCTGACTGTCTTAAAAAATACTTGCAAAATAACAACTTAATATGATTAGCATGAAACATAAAAACACAAACAGAGAATACGCATTTCTAATGGTCGAATATGAAACTCCCGATTTTATACAGAATTTGCATAAATCTTTGCCGAAAAATGAACTTTATGTTGAAAACGATAATAATGATTACGGGATTGAAGAAGAAAGTCATGTAACCCTTGTGCCTTGTCTGGATAACGATATAGATTTGACTGAACTTAAGAAATATTTAAAGAAACTTTCAGACTATAAGATTGTATTAACTGACATATCCAAGTTTGAATGTGATAACTTTGATGTTCTAAAATGTAATGTAAATTCTAAAGCACTTAAAGATACAAACAAAGAAATATGTAAACGTTTTAATACACACAGCGAGTTCAAGGATTATAAGCCACATATGACAATAGCATACATGAAGCATGGAATGGCAGATAAATATTTGAAGAATATACTTGACAAAATGATTTTCCTAAAACCAAAAAATTTTCACTTTTCGTTTGTTGATAAAAATGGGAACGAAAAGCATATAAGGTTTGAATAATTTGTTTTTTATCATTATTTTTATAAAGAACTACATATTATGACAAAAATATTAAATCTAAAAGAAATAATAGCAGAAATATTAAAAAAACAGCGTTCTTTAATTATAACATTACCGTCTTCAACAAAATGGACGGAATACGAGAAGGAATTAAAACGTGCCGCGAACTATAAACACGTATTAAATTTCAAAGTCCATAATTTCCCAAAAGGGGTACATAAAGGTGATAAGTGCTATGTCGTACATGAAGGTATCATTAAAGGATGGATGGAAATAGTCGGATTTAGTGAAAAGGAATTTGAGTGTACGACGACAAACAAGAAATGGGAGGGAAAATTCATTGAACGCAGCGGTCCGTTTCATTATTTAAAAGAGACAATACCATATAAGGGCTTTCAAGGGTTTAGATATTTTGATTTAGATGAATATAAATTACAAAATAATATAGCATAAGTTTTTATGGAAGAAAATACAAAAGATAAAAAAGTGGTTATCACTAATTTACCGCCTCACGACATAGTTAAGTTATCGGAGGAAGAAATGGTTAATCAATCATTGATAACAAGTCAAGATGTTACTAGTGTTATTGTTAAACATGCATATTGTCAAGAATGTGGTGAGGAACTTATAAGCGACGTGCCACCTATGTTTAATCCATATACACTTGAGCATATATGCCGAGTTAAATGCAATAAATGTGGAAAATTATATAATTTGGAATACGCATATCCAAGATTAGTATTATTAGATAATAACGGTAATGAAATACCGGCATTTGGTAGATAAATTAAATATGAACAAGAGAATAGCAATTGATATTAACGATGTTTTAAGAGACTATACAAGACAATTTGCGAACATATATAAGAAAGTTGTAGACCCATCTTTTGACATGCCATATGAAGAAATGGATGATTTCAATTTTTTAAATATTTTTCCGTTTTATAATGAAAATGGCGATGTAGACAGAACATTATATAATAAGTTCTTATACGAAGACTGTTCATTTGAGATTTTTGGAAGAGCCGAAGCTATGGGTCGGATGCTTCCTTCTGAATTTAATTTATGGACACAAAACACACTGAGAAATTTTGACGAAGACAAACTGCCTGAAGTGATAGTTTTTAGCCCATTCGAGATGAACTTATCTATACAGTCAACCCTTTCATTTCTTGCAAGACTTGGCGTCCGCGTTAGAGAATTTTTATTTCCAACAGATAGTCTTAGTATGTGGAATAAATGTGATATAATGATTACAGCAAATCCGAACTTGCTAAATGCAAAGCCTGATGATAAAATTTCAATTAAAATAAAAGCACCATATAATAAAGAAGCAAAAGCAGATTATGAATTTGATACATTGTCAGATATGATTCACGATAAAGATAATATAATAACAAAGATAATTGAAAATGATTGATATAAACGGAAAATTATACAGAATAGACATGGATGCGTTTATGGCTTGGGTTACAGAATCACCAAGTGCAGAAAAAAATGTCAGTACGATGACCACATTAACGTATCCGATGGATGACGAAGGAATTGTTGAAAAAGAAGTAACGGAAACAAAGTCAAGTTTAAATGAGACAATGAATAATGTAAGATATGATTTTGCTCGTTTATTACTGAACACCCTTTTTACAATTAATATAGACAATATGGGTGGTATTACCATGAACATAAAAGACCTTAGTTTCGGACAACGTATTGCCTTTAACACTTTGTTGGCAAAAAAGATAATAACAGAATAATCTAAATAAAAGTAATGAATAGTAGTGATATTAAAGCGCTTGAACATGTTGAAACGGCGATTAAAAACTTAGAAGACAAAACGTTTACTCTTTATTTTTTTGTGGTAGATAGTAAAAATGTGCCAAATGGCAGTATGCAGTATATGTATCAATTGGCTAAAACGCTTCAAGATAAAGGTTATACTGTTAAAATGTTATATCAATTGGAAAAAGAATATTCTGAACAAGAACTAAATAAATTAAAAAGAAAAGAAAAAGCAATTGATGAATCGCGTGTGTTTACTGGCGTTTGTGAATGGCTTGGAAGTGAATATTCAACTCTTGAACATCTTAATATTTCAAAATATGAATGGAAAGTAAGCCCGTCTGATTTCCTTTTTATTCCAGAAGCATTTTCTAGTCTGATGAAACAAACATACCAATATAAAGCACCGTGTAAGCGTATTGTTGTGTTGCATAATTACGACTATGTTACAGAATTTATACCTTTTAATGATGAATGGGGCAGTTATGGCATACATGACGCAATCACAAATAGTGATTATCACAACAAACTAATCACTAGCATCTTCCCATATGTCACTTGTAAAACAGTTAGTCCTTACATTTCTGAATGTTTTAGAAAACCATTAAAACCAAAAAAACTAATTGTAAACATAGTTTCTAAAAAAACAGAAGACGTTAACAAAATTATAAAGCAATTCTATTGGAAATACCCAATGTATAAATTTATTTCATTTAGAGATTTACGTGGTTATCCAAAAGAAGAATTTGCGGAGTATCTTAAAGAAGCAGCAATAACAGTATGGGTAGATAATGATACACCATTTGGATATTCGGCGATTGAAGCAATTAAATCCGGTAGTATTGTAGTTGGTAAAGTTCCTGAAAACATGCCTGAATGGATGGGCGAAAATGGTACATTATACGATAATGGTGTATGGACTTATAACATAAACAGTATTCCTGATATTTTATCAACAGTGCTTGGCGCATGGATGAGAGATAAAATGCCACAAGTCTTATACGAAAATATGGATAAATTGGATAATTTATACACAAAAGAAGTGTGGGATAAAAACGTTGAAGATTTAATGAGTGAATATGTTGCTGACCGCATTAAGGAATTTAACGAAATTAAATCAGTAATAAAAGGTAAAAAAGAGGCAGAATAAAATGAAAGATATAACAATTATTATTCCGGTACATAAATTTGACGATAATATCAAATTACTATTAACTAATGCTCTTAAAAGTGTTAAAGAAAATCAAGAAAACTATACATATGGAAAACTGATACCACTGATTGTTGCACCTGGTAATATACTTGAAGAAATTGGTGAAGAATTGGGGGAAAATCATTTTTATCATAACTGTAGAAATACTTCTGGTAATATTGATTTTTGTTCACAAGTGAATTTTGGGGTTGAACATGTTAAAACAGAATTTTTCTCAATTTTAGAGTTTGATGACGCATATACTGATAATTGGTTTAAAATGGCGCATGATTATTATTATACAAATGAAAGTGTCAGTGTATTTTTACCTATTAATATATTATGGACAGAAGACGTACCCGGACAATATCAATATGCTAACGAAATAGCGTGGACAAGTTCTTTTTCTAATGAAATTGGCTTTATAGATTTTGATGCGTTGCAGGTATATCCGTCATTCAATCTGACAGGTGGTATCTTTAATACAGAAGACTTTAAAAAAATTGGTGGTCTTAAACCTTCAATTAAAGTGTCTTTTAACTATGAATTTCTTTTACGATTAACTAAAAAAAGCCTTAAAGTCTATGTTGTGCCAAAAGAAGGATATAGGCATGTTCTTGGCAGAAAAGATAGTCTAACAGACCAATATAATCAAACATTAACTAATGAAGACGTTAAAAAATGGTTTGACTTGGCAAAAATAGAATACGCATTTACTGAAGACAGAAAAGTGTCAATTGATAATATAAAGCAAGAAGAGGTTAAATAGTAATGAGTGACAACACATTAACAAAAAATACAAACATTGAAACGGCAGATAGTAACTCTGCTGTTTCAATTGTTGATAATGTGCCAAAAAAAAGAGGAAGAAAGCCAAATCCAAATAAAAAGGTGTATTTCGGAGAAGAAGAAGAAAAAGCCTTTGTCGAATATGTCAATTGTACTGACCAAACAGTCAGAGATAAATTGTTTGCCCAAAAACTTTATTATCCGTTCACAAAAATGATTGAAAGTATAATCAGACGATATAATCTGTTTACACCTGACGAAGACTTTCAAGAAACTTTTTTTGATACAATGTCATTTTTAATAACAAAAATCAATAACTTTGACACCAGCAAAAATAAAAAAGCCTATTCCTATTGCGGTACAATTTGTAAAAATTATTTAATTCTTAAAAGAACACAATATTCAAAAAAAATCCAAAAGCAAATTTCATACGACCTTCTCTACCCAAATAGCGAAAATGATAACAGAACAAGCATAAATCATGAAAAAAAAGCCATAGAATTTAATACAGAACTAATTAATAATACTATTTCACAGTTACAAGAAATCCTACTACCGGAAAACTGTGTAAAATTAACAGACAACGAAATAAATATCGGTAATGCCCTATTGGAAATGATGCTAAACTGGGAAGAAATATTTAACCACATGGGGAGCGATAAATTTAATAAATCTTGCGTCTTACAATTTATACGTGATTATACAGACTTACCAACAAAAGACATAAGAGAAGGAATGAAAAGATATAAAGATTTGTATGTTTTTACAAAACAAAAGTTAATAAATGAATAATTATGGGTAATAACCCTGTTAAAGTTTTAATTATGGCAAACAAACTTTCTAAACGATATAAACTGAAATTAAATTCAATAGAAAAAATTGAAGAACTGCTTCAAGAATTATATGAAGAAGCAGATAAAAATATTGTGGAGATACAAAATGAAATGAATAAATTGGCTAACTCCGTCTCTCTTAATAATGAAATCGTTGATGCAAAGGCAAAGTATGCAAAGGCAATGAACGATTTCATAACAAATAAGGATAAAGCCATTGGTAGAAAACTTGATATCGCAAAACTTATGTCTGAAATATTAAAATATAACGGCAATGTAAAACTAGCAGTAACAGAAGGTGATATACCTGATTGGCAAGATATAACAAATGCGTTAGTCGACAACACTAATAATGAAACAGAAGAAACTACAGAAAAATATTATTTAAAATAATACAATTAAATGGCTGATTTAAAAACAATACGACAAACGGCAATAGGAAAAATTAATGCCGCAGTTTCAATTTTGGAGAAATTCCCAAAATTGGACAACATTAATGTTGACTTGGTTGATAAATTACCTGCTAAATATAAAAAGTATACTGATTATTTAAATGACCCAATCTCATTTCTTGTTGAACTATTTAAATCAACCGCAGGATATAATACACTGATATCTATCACATCTAAATTCATTTCAACGGCTCTTCCTCTTGTTGAGGCTTCTATAAAAACATTATTAATTGCTAAACTTAAGGACGTTATTGCTTGTTCCGTTAATCCTTTTTTAACAGAAGACATAATTAGAAATGGGGTTGTGTTTAATCTCCATGAAATAGACCTGATTGACATGCTAAAATATTCTCCTTTTGACAATGAAATTGGCAAGTTTTATTACTTTGACATTGAAGAAGCCTTAAAACCAGATGACTTGTTGAAATGTAATGATATGAATGCACTTCTTTGGTATGCAGTAAATAAAGCAAGCCGAAGAATTGTTTGGAAACCCGAAGAATACAGAAAAACGGATGGTGAATTTAGGGATGGTTATCCTCTAATAGGTGCAAGAGACGAAGAAAATAAGTTAATACGCTTAGAAGAAAGAGATGGTATTGTTACACTTGAATTTCGTGAAGGCTCTGGTGCTGTTGATGCTTATGGAGACCCTTATAAATTACAAACGCCATATAACAATGTTTTACATGTCTTTATAGGCGATACAAGAGAATATGATAGTGCGGATGGCGGATATATTAACCAAAGCATGGCAAAGGAAAAAGAATATGCTAAAAACGAACTTAATATTAAGCAACAAGACACACTAATACAAAAACAACAAGCAAAAATTTTAAAATATAATGAACAATTATTGCAAAATCAGCAAAATTTTGAACAAGGAAAAATTGATAAAAAGACTTATGACTCTGTAAAGAAAAGTTTACAAAGAAAAATTAAAAATGTTGTAGCACTAATAGGTACATATCAAAATGCTAAAAACGAACTCATCAAAACAAAACATAAGTTAGAATATCAAATCGGTCAAACTAAAAAGGAAATAGAGTCCAATATAAAACAATATTTACCTCTTTTTGATGCCAATGAACATCGTAACTATTATTATGGAAAAACGTTAATACAATTTAACATCGACTATATTACTTCATTAAAACTTTTTGATGAAAAGACTTTGACTGCAAGATTGTTAGATTGCATTACAGGTATGTTGACTATTGACCTAAAATTGCCATACCACACGCAATTATTGAAATATGAAGTGAATAAATTAGTAGAAAAGGTAGTTGAAAATGACGACTTGGTGGTATCTGATTGTTTCTTTAATTTTACAAATGACGATTATGATACTCTATCAAGAGAAGCCGAATTACGAAAGGCTAATTTATTCACAATAAACGGTGAAGAATTAAGCGCAGTGGAAGTTAATGCTGAGGATATATTAAATAAAATAAATAATATTAATCCAAAAGCGTCTAAGGATGAAGTACAAACAATTATTGAGGGTACATTAACTGAATTAAGTAAAGAACTAAGCGATACTCAATACGAAATTACAGATAGTTGTAAACCGGGTATAGAATTTCAGTTTATTGAAAATATTTTAAAAAACCTTGCATTCGCTATGGCAATGAGTGTTCTTTCCCCAAAAGTTTATTTGATTTTATTAATAAATCTTAAAATTATTGGAAGAGAAACGAATTTTAATCTTACAGAATTTTTAGCACAATATAAACAATTAATTGCTGATATTATACGTTTAATCAGAGACCAAATATTAAAGTTCTTCCAAGATGCACTTATGGATTTATTAAATTCTCTGAAAGAACAACTCGCATCCCTTTTAAATTTAGAACAAGTAAAATATTGGGAAAGATTACTACAGCAACTTATTAACGCATTTAATAAATTTAAACAATTACATGCGGTTATTGACTTCAATACAGATAACGTTGATTATGCTGATATTTTACCAGATAACGAAGAACAGCCAAAAAATTCCGACTGTTAGCATAGCCTTATTATAAATAACAAATTAGATAGACACATGGGACAAACAAATCCGGATGAAAGAATATTTAGATTAGGAAAAGTGGTGTCAGTTGAAGATACACAAGGAAAAATGCGCATTAAAACAAGAATAACGCCTGAAGATAATTATTTGAGCGATAACGAATTACCATATTCTTACCCATTATTACCAAAGCATTTTCACATAGCCCCAAAAGAAGATGAACTTGTGCTTATTATAACTAATAGAATTGGTGAAGTTAAAAGCAAAAGATGGTTTATAGGACCTCTTATATCACAGCAATATTTTTTAAATGAAGAAAATTTTTTATCCGCCTCGGAAGAATATATAGATGCGTTACCAAATCCTGACTTTAATCCTGAAAATGAAGGAACTTTACCGGATAAAGAGGATATTGCAATACAAGGAAGAAATAATGCCGACTTAATTTTTAAAGATAACGAAGTTAGACTGAGATGCGGCTTTAAAAAGAATAGAATTGCGAAACCAGAAGAAAAACTCCTTTTCAATAAGGAAGATTTATCGTACATTCAGATGAAATATAAAAACTTAAGAGACAAAAACGGTGAACAATTTTCTTCTTCAATTAACATTGTTGCTGATAGAATAAATCTTTTAACTCATGACTCGTTAACAAATTTTGAATTAAACGATAGGAAACAGTTAATAACAGATGAAGAACTTATCAAAATTGTAAATAATGCGCATCCTGTCATTTTTGGTGACAGTCTAGTAGATTACTT
>Ga0310697_10002043_pt1 | contig 22144 bp, 9 predicted proteins | sample 172DNAGHGlowgp2_FD_203883 | JGI IMG/M metagenome (GOLD analysis project Ga0310697, IMG submission 203883) | Sheep rumen microbial communities from Palmerston North, Manawatu-Wanganui, New Zealand - 1728 DNA GHGlow gp2 (v2) (version 2) | ecosystem: Host-associated > Mammals > Digestive system >... | reverse complement strand
GAGTACCTGGATGTTTGGGGAAAAACATGGCAGATTGGATGCATACGATTTGCCAGAGAAAAGGAGCATGTAAAATATGTGGTTAGGCAAGTTAAGTCTTAAGGCTGCAGCCCTGGTTTTGACAGGTGTGGTTTCGTCGATGGCACAATCTGGTGTCGCTCCATTGACGTTTGGGGATCCTAAAACCGATGTTAACAACTGGAATTACCTGACCCAGTATAAGCTTTGGGGTACTAATGGTATTGAACTAGGTAACAGACCTGGTTTTTACGATCCAAAGTATTTCGATAAATCTACAATGAGTTATCCTGCAGACATCGATTTGTTGACGCTTGGTGCTGTAGGTACAGTGAAGAATCTCTCTTCAGTGGGTGATGGCGGATGGCTTGATGGCCCTATTGTTGTTGGTGGCAGCATTACCAATAGAGGTCAGAATTTTGAAATTTTGACAGGCCCTGTTCGTGTTGGCGGTTCAAATGGAGCTATAGTCCGTAATGGAGTCCAGACTTGTAGCATGACTGCATCGACTGGTAAATGTGATCCTTCGATTATTCCGGACTATCGCTCGAACATTAAGGTTCCGACTTTGAGTGGCGTTACATGGGGTGGCTCTCTCTCTGTAGGTAATAATTCTAACAAAAGAACGCTTCTTGATGTAAGTTCTGCATGCTCTGGTGGTACTTGTGACTTGTATTATAGCTCTATTGATTTCCAAAATGATAGTCGTCTCGCTATTTCAATCCCTGAAAAGCAAATTGCACGTATCTTTACTAAGAGCCTGAATTTGAAAACACATCCGGAAATTGTGGTCCGTGATCCTGTCGCTGGCAAGGATCTCGCTCCTTCGGAATATAAAGGCAACTTGGTGATATATGTCGATGGTGACATTACTTTCGAAAATATTGATAACGTTCAAATTATGGGTACCCTGGTTAGTAATGGTACGCTTACTATGAAATGCAATATGATTGTTTCTGGTCAATTTATTGCAAATAAAATTGTTATCGGTAATGAAATTGATGCCAAGAACTTTACTTTTACACCCGTTCATCCGACTCCAAAGCTTGTTGTCGATAATAACTCAAAGAAACTAAAGGAAAGCACATCTTGGTACACTCTTGACATCGTTTTGGATGGTGAATCTGAAAAGGAAGTAACCTTTGATTATTGCTTTGAATTCCAATCCGCAACTGGTGTCGAAGGTAAATACGCTGGATATCAGGATGTTGCTGAGGCCGATGCTGATCATGATTTCCCTATATGCGGTAAGAAGGTTGGAAAAGGAAAAATTCCAGCAGGCGAAACAAAGGCTAAAGGAATCTATTTCAAGCCTTTGATTGATGGCCTTGTTGAAAATGATGAAGCTTTGTGGTTCCAGGTTAATAATATTGAAGGCGCTGAATTATCTAGTGATTATGAAAACGGTCTTGGATACAAAATTTACATTGTAAGTAACGATGAATTCCCAACGGTTAAGACTGCCCTTAAATTTGATGTTAATGAAGATGAAAAGCATACATTCACTAAAGCTGAATTCCAGTTCCAGCATGCTACACAAAATTTTGCTTCTGTTATTATAACCAGCCTTCCGAATAAGGGTTCCTTGTTTTTAAATGGCACAAAAATTACTTCTGCTGGTTCGGGTATAGAAGTTGCTGTTGCCGATCTTGGCAAACTTACGTACCAGGCTGCAGCCAATGAATTTGGTAATAATTACGCTACCTTCAAGTATAAAGTTGTCGGTGATGGCCCTGCTGGTGGTAACACATCTACGGAATACACGGCTACTGTGAATGTTATCCCGGTCAATGACAAGCCTTCTGCAGCAAATGTGAACTTCTCGGTGAACGAACTGGATCATTCTGTGGCTGGTGGTCCCATCGAAGTGACCGATGTTTCCAATGAAAGAAACAAGGATACTTATACTTATACATTGGTGAATGTTACGGGTAGTGACTACACGGCTTTCAATAGCACGTTTGAAATCGTTAAACTGAGCGACCAAAATGCTACGATCAAAGTAAAGACAGGTGCGACTTTGGATTACAGTGTCAAGAAGGAATACGTCGTCTATGCGACCGTTACCGACAACGCTGCTACTGAAACGACGAAAATCGCGGGTCCGCTTACTTCTGGACAGTTCAAGATTACGGTCAAGATTGCCAACGAAAACGATGACCCGGTCATTAACGACCAAACCTTTACGATTGCTGAAAAGCAAGCTGATGGTAGCGACTGGCCTAGTGGCAAGACCGTTGGCGATGTCAAGGCTTCTGACGCGGATGGCGATGTTTTGTCGTTTACTGTAGCTCCTTCGGAAGATGTTCCGTTTAAGTTCTCGAATGGAACGAAAACGCTTGTTGTCTCGGATGGAAGTCGTCTTGATTACGAAACAAAGACTAGCTGGAAATTCAAAGTCATCGTTTCTGATGGCCAAGGTGGTGATGCCTCGGCTACAATCACGGTGAACCTCAACGACGTGAATGAAAAACCCGATCCCCGTAATGTGAAGTCGGAATACTCCATTGAGGAAAACTCTGCGGTGGGTGTTGTTGTTGGCTCGTTCCAGGTCTTTGACAACGACAAGCCTTCTGGTTCTTATGAGACGCTGACATATACTTTGAGCGGCTCATTGACGAATGCGGTTGGTGGCACGACTGCTACGAATTTAAGTCAAATTTTCGAGGCTAAAGAAACCGATAATACAAATGGTACGAGAACTGTTTCGATTCTAGTAAAGAACCAGTCCTTGCTTGATTACGAAGCTTTGTATAATGGCACGAATGCAACGTATCCTGTCACTATTAAAATTGCGGATGCCGAGAATTCTGTGACGGTAAATACCAAAATCGCCATTATTGATGTCAACGAACCGTTTACTGCTACTGGTGGTACGTTCTATTTGCAAGAACATTCTCCGGGTGGATCTTATGTATGTACTACAAAACATGATGCATCGGGTGATTGTGAAGGTGATAATTATGGTAAGATTACAGGTGTTGATCAGGATAAGTACAATTCTGCATATAGCACGTTGAAATTTGAAATGTCGGCTAATAATACGGGGACTATGGCTGCGGATGCCAAGAATTTTGTTGTTGATTATCAGGGTTACATAAAGACCGCTGCTAGCGCCGAATTTGAATATGACGGTGATGGTGCTCAGCATAAATACACATTCAAGGTTACGGTTTCCGATGGTGCGACCTCTAAAGATGTCCAAGTCATAGTGAATATTGAAGATATCGAAGAACCTAAGATTCAAGTTGTGACCGAAGGTTCTGGATCTATTCCTGAAAATTCCAATAAAGGCTTTGTTGCTGATAAGTTCTCTAAGGCAGACATCACTGATCCCGACATGCTTGCAAAGTATGAAGCTATTGGCGATATTTATGAATATGAAATAGGTTCTGTTACCGGGCCACATGGTTCTGATATCTTTGAGATAGACTATGAAAAAGGTTGGCTCAAAGTAAAAGATAATACGTATCTTGATTATGAAGCTTTGAATCCAAGTATTTCTTATACAGTGCTAATTACCGCATATGGTGATAAGGGCAAACTCGATATTAATAGAACTGTTTATGTGACAGATATCAACGAACGCCCTGTCAGCAGAGATACGACATTCACGGTTGAAGAAACGCTTTTGGGCGGAAGTGCCGTGGGTGTGCTTTGGGCTACAGATCCGGATTCCTGCTCTACGAAGTCTACTGCTTGGTGCAGAAATGGCTTGCATCCTTATGGATACAACAAGTTGAGCTACACTATTCTCAATGATGCAAATTTGCCTTTTGAAATCAACCAAAGTTCGGGTGAAATCACGCTCAAACAGGGTGAAAAGCTTCGCTTTAGAGACAAAAACAAATATGAATTTAAAGTGAAGGTTTCGGACCGTTCCTTGGATGTTAATAGTCCTCCGCTTTCAACAACGGTTAATGTGACGATTAATGTTTCTGATGTCAACGTGCCTGCTGAATTTAGGGTGCTGTCTGACCTTTATGAAACTGATGAAAACGTGGAAAAGGGGACAGTCTTGACGGGTGACAAGATTGTTGTCTATGATGAAGATGCTGCTGATGTCAATAAGTTGACGATTTCTATAACGGATAATGGGGCCACTGCTGAGATTGACGCTGCAAAACTTTTTGAAGTAGTCGCTGTCGGTAAGACGGATGCCAACTATTTGAGCACGTTTGTGATTCAGACTGTTGCTGATTTGGACTACGAAAAACTATATAAGGATACCCAAAAGGATGCTGTATTCGATGTCACATTGAGTATAAAGGATGGAAGCGGAACTCTTACTAAGAAGAATACGACGCTTCGCGTGAACGATGTGAACGAAGAACCTTCGTTTAAGAAAGGTTCTTACGAATTCAAGGTCCAGGAAAATACCACTGTGGCAACTTCGCTTGGCGTTGCAGAAGCTTCTGACCCGGATAAATACAATCCGAGTTTCGGAACACTCTACTACTCGCTTGATGGCGCTGATGCAGCCCAGTTCGATATCAATACGAACACTGGTGAAATCTCTACCATCAGCAATGCCAAACTTGACTACGAAACCAAGTCTGTTTATAACTTCTATGCCGTCGTTACGGATAAGAAGTCCACGGTGAAGGTCCCTGTAACGGTTAAAATCATTGATGTGGCCGAAGTTCCGAAGTTCCCGGATAATCCGCCAGCTCTCGCAGTCGATGAAAATACAAAGAAAGGGACGACGGTCGGTGTTGTTGTCGCCGAAGATGACGATTGCAAGGGAACTTACAGTGCAACTTGCAAGACTCCGAAGTATTCGCTTACGGCAACAAGCATTGCTGCCGATGACTATAAATCGTTCACGATTGACGCTGACGGAACAATCAAGGTGGCTCAGGACAGCATCTTGAATTACGAAGTCAAGAAGGAGTACTCAGTCCGTGTTGTAGCTACGGATGGCTCTGACCCGACTCTTTCTAGCTATATCGACGTGACTATCAAGATTAACGACGTGAACGACGCTCCGACGTATGAACAGAAGGAATATGTGTTTGAAATTCATGAAAATGCGCCGAAGGGTGAATTTATCGGTTCTGTTGTTGTCGATGATGAAGATACTTGGAGTGTAATCAAGTATGAACTTTCTGATTACGAAAAGGGCTCTGGTGATGCCGCCACGTTCTATATTGATGACGATGGCAACATTTATTTGGCTACGAAAACTTTGAACTATGAAGTTAAGAAACAGTACCAGGTATGGGCTACAGCGACGGACAATGGTAAGGATAAGGGCTTTGAAAACTATCAGGCTACGACTCTTGTGACCATCAACCTCATTGATGACCCGGATAAGCCTAAGATTAAGGATGACGGCAAGAAGGGATATGATGTTGCGGAAAATACTGCCGAGCAGCCTCTTAAGCCTGAAATCGCTTGTTATGAACTTGAAGATGAGGATGCTGGGCAGACTGCAACAATGCTTGGCTATATCAAGGATGATGGCAATACCAAGGATGCTGACCGCTTGTTTGACGCTAAGGTTGAAAAGAAAGGCAATGTTTACAACCTTTGCTTATCTGTGAAGAATCCGTCCCAAATTGATTACGAAAACATGAGTCATTCTTACAGCATTATTGTTGGTGTGATGGATGCTGATGGTTTGACTGCTGAAATTCCCAAGTCAATTAATATTACGGATGTTAATGAAATGCCTATTATTTGGGGAAGCACGACATTCTCGTTCTACGATGGAAATAAGGCCGGCAATGTTATTGGTAGGCTTGATCCTGCGGATGTTGATACTGCCATGGTGTTTATGGATAACGTGTTTGCTGCTGTTGGTGGCGATACCGATGATCTCGACATTACCGAAGATGGCAAGATTAAGACAAAACGAGTCTTTGACTTCCAGAAGGATACAAAGCACACGTATGAATTGGTTGTCTCTTTGTCTGACAGGGATAACAAAAAGTATCCGGAACTTACTACAAAGACAACGATTACAGTTACGCTCAAGAACAAGCCGAAGGCTCCGGAAATTACAAGTACGGATTTCAAGGTCAAGGAAAATTCCGATGAAGGTACTTCTATCGGTATCATCGAGGCTAAGGACCCGGATGGCGATGATGACAAACTCCTGTATGAACTGACCGAAGATAATCCGTACGTGACTGTAACTCAGAGCGGCGAAATCAAGGTCAAGGATGGCGCTGAAATCGACTACGAAAAGATGCAGGAATTCACTATCTCGGTGACTGTCAAGGATATCGATGGTCTTGAAACTCCGGGTGATATCGTCATCAAGGTCGTTGACGAGAACGAGGCTCCGAAGATTACTCCGCAGGAATTCACGTTCCCCGAAGATTCCAAGCCGGGTACCAAGAAAGGACCTATCGAAGCAGACGATCCGGATAAGAAGAATCCGAAGTTCAACGACCTGAAGTTCTATCCGGTTGGAGAAAATGAAAAGTTCGAAATCAAGGAAAATGGCGACATTGTCTTGAAGGGCGAACTTGACTATGAAACTGAAAAGTCCTATGTGGTCAAGGTCTATGTGACGGATGGTGAATTCACGGATACTACCGACATTACAATCAATGTGGGTAACGTCGTTGAAAAGTCCGAAGTCAAGATTACTCGTGTCGAAGCAGGTGATTCTGTCTATCTGAATCCGACCAAGGATAAACCGATTTACACGAACAAGGAAGTTATCCTTGTGGAATGGAAGCAGGATGGCAAGACCAAGTCTAGCCTCGATACCTTGAAGGAAGGTTGCCAACAGATTATCAAGTCGTTCAAGGATTCTAGCAAGGATATTGCTGGCGCCGACACCATCGAAGTGTGCTACAGCACTGCCGCTCCGGTTGTCGATGTGTTTGCACCGAAGACAAAGGTTACTGCTGATAACATCTTTACCGTTGTCGAAGAGGTTGATAAGAAGGACTCTTCTATCTACGTGAACGATAAGGAAAAGGATGTCAAGGTCTCTGTGAAGGATACGGTCTCCGGCTATACGGAAACGTTCGATGTCACAGTGGTGTTGGATACGGTTGCTGTTTCGGATAAGGTCGTCAATACCCTCATTGATGTGGCCAAGTCTCAGCCGTCGCTGGACAAGGATCCGAAATCGGGCGTCTCCACGACTCCGGTCAATGACAACAAGACTGTCGTTTCTTACAAGAAAACTGTGAACGGAACCGATATTGTTATCTCTTATAATGTCGATAACGATGGCGATATTATCAAGGTCCCGGTCGTCGACGAAAACGGTCAGAAGAAGATGACGGAAGTCATCGAAGTTTCGACCACTGTCGAAGTAAAGGGCAAGACTGTGGTTGTCTCCTACAAGGCTGATGCCGAAACGGGCAAGATGCTGTATGGTGATTCCGAAGGCAACTTGATGGTCGATGTCCCGAGCTCAAGTTCTAGCAAGCCGACTTCTAGCTCTAGCAAGAAGGGTGATTCTTCGAGCTCCAGCAAGAAGAATGACTCTAAGGATAGCGACGAAGTTGATTTGAAGACTGGCGTTGGCGCATTCACGGTGACCTACGATGCCAAGGGTGTCGAAGGCAACAAGGCTACGGTCTCTTACGTCATCGACGAAAAGGGCAAGATTGTGGCTAACGACGAAGGCGACAGGGGCTACCTCGTGACTTACACCTACACGAACAAGTATGGCAACTCCGCCGACAAGTCCGTGTTCATGGTGCTCGACAAGGTGAAACCGTTCGTCAAGATTCTTTCTCCGTCTGAAAACGACGTGGTCTATGCAAACTATGTCGATGTCGATTGGTGCATTTCTATCGATGGCGACAAGGACAACTGCGTCAAGCAGGATACCTTGAACTTCGAAAGCCTCCACAAGGGCGTGAATACCATCAAGCGTATTTACCGCGACAAGGCTGGCAACGAAATGGTTGCTGAAGTCAGCGTCATGATGAAGAAGGCTAAGGATGTCAATATTGACCTCGAAAAGCCGATGATTCTCGTGTCGATTGACTCTGTCGATAAGTACTATTCTAGCAACCCGCCTGAAGAAGATCAGTCTTATGCCGTAAGCATCTTGAACCCCACGACTCATAAAGAGAAGGAAGTGGTCAAGGGCTTTGATGGTGATACCAAGAAGGGCTCTGGTGACGAACCGTATCCGGGCTATGATGGCCATATCGGTCCGACACTCAAGATTGACTTGAAGCTGCCGGTAGCAACGTCTGTTGGTGGCCTCGCGACTTTGGACGATATCATTATCAACGGCGACATGGTGGTTCTCGACGAAGTCGATGCAGCTGATGCCAAGAAGATGGATGTTAAGGAATACGTAAAGGAATACTGCTCTGACGAATTCCAGAAAGAGTTCAAGAGCCTCAAGGACTACAGCAAGGCTACGCTCTATGAATCTAAGGCTCACGTGAAGCTTTGGGTCTACACGACAGGCGGTCAGTTCATTGACAAGTTCAGCTTCGATTACGATGTCGATGATCCTGATTTTGTCGACAAGGCTGGCCTTGTGAAGCTCTTCTTCGAAATGAAGCCGGATATGAACGGCGAATTGAGAGATACTCGTGGTCGTCTCTATGGTACCGGTCCGTTCATCGTGAAGACCAATGTGGATATTCGTTCCAAGCTCCGTTGCGTGGTTCCGCCGATCAACGAGAACTCCAACAAGATTGGCGATGTGCTGAAGTCCAGCGACGAACTCTTGACGCGCTTCGGTTACCGCCGTCCGGTGTTGCATGGCAACGAAAGACCGCTTCAGAATACTAAGAAGTCCTCCTCGAAATCATCGAGTAAGTCTTCCAAGAAGAAATAAGTCTTAAAAAAGGATCCCGGTCACCGACCGGGATTTTTTGTACCTCCATCAACTAAAATGTTATCTTTATTCAAAAACGAGGTAACGCATGGGAATCGAAGAACGTTCTACGCTTGTTTTTGCAAGCGGTATCGGTAGAATCAAGGAAGAAAAGCCCAAGGCAGTGCGACCGCAGGGCGATGGCGTTGTGCGCATCATGCTGAAGCGTCTTGGAGGCGGAAAGATGGCCAGTGTCGTTTCTGGAATCCCGCTGGATGAAGATGAATTGAAGGATTTAGCCCGCGCCTTGAAGCAAAAGTGCGGCGTTGGCGGTTCCGTCAAGGATTTCTGTATCGAAATTCAGGGCGACAAACGGAATATTTTGAAAACAGAACTCGAAAAAAAGGGCTATACCGTCAAGCTTGCCGGCGGATAATGTGTTTTTTGTCAAGTCCTTTAAATTTTCAAATTTATTTCTTACAAAAAAGTTAAATTATTGTAAGAATATTTGGAGAGGTCTTATGTTTAAGCATCTGTCTTTGTCATGTTTGCTAATGGCCATGATTGTGCCTTCCGCGTTATTTGCGGCACCCAAGGGTGAAAAGGTCGGGTCTATCCGTGCTGTAACCAATCCTGCGTTCAAGAGCTCTGGCAGTTGTGCCGAAGACGCTAAATGGAGCGAGGTGAAGATGGGTACGTTCCGTCAGCTAGACTGCTTTAAGACTGGTGATGGCGGTTCAGTGGGCCTGGAACTGAAGGAAAACAATAGCACGTTTTCTATTGGTGAAAATTCTCTTGTCAGTATCAACAACCTTGTTGAAAAAGACGAATCCGGTGCGTTTAGAATTAAGCTTGATATCCAAAAGGGATATATGGGTTTTAAGGTCCAGAAGGGTAAAGGCCATGATGTGAAGTTCAGTACGGGAACGGCTGCGGCTTCGATCCGCGGAACGGAAGGTGCCATCGGTGGCAACGACAAGTCGTTCTTTGCGGGTCTTTCGAACGGTGACCTTATGATTAATCCCAATGGCGGGGATTCGCTTTCTATTGGTGGCGGTCAGACCGTGCTTGGCAGGGAGAAGTTTGTTGTCGTCAACTTGAAGTCTTCTGGTGATTTGGAATTTGCGAAGGTTTTGAATGACCTTATGGCCGATACGACCAAGACCTTGGATGAACTTGTTGCTGAAGCGGAAGCGGCGGACAAGCTTTTCCAGACTCAAAAGAATTCTGCAGCTTCGATTGCAAGTGATTCTGCGAGTGTCGCGAGTGTACCGCAAATCAAGTATTCTTCTTATGACTCTTTGCGCTGTGTCGCGAATGTCTCTGTGTCTGGATTGCAGAACGGGACGGAAGCCCGCTTGTCTGCTTTGATGGATGGCTCTCCGATTTCGGAAGTTGCGGTTAAGCGCAACATGCCGAAGCGTGTCGCTTTGCGTAGCGGTATCCATGAGTATGAATTTGCTGTTGAAAACGATGCTGGGCGTAACAGCGTCAAGAAGGTTTTGGGCTGCTTCCCGCTGAAACCATTCTCTGTCAAGGTCTTTGGTCAGAGTCCTGCGCGTTTCCCGGTTCCGCCTCCGCCTCCGGATCCGGGTATCAGTGACGTGATTACGCAGACGTTGCAGTTCCAAATTCGCGTTCCGGAAAATGATCCGATTGTTTTGAATAAAGTTACCGTCCGACAGAATGGCAAGGTGATTTTGCAAGAACGTTTCTCGCAAATTCAGAATATAGATTATCAGATTCCGGTGGAATTGAAGAGGAATTCGAAGACCCGCTTTGATATTGAAGTTATTCATAAGAGCGGTTATACGGTCAAGACTGCCAAGGTATATGAGGTCGGAAAATGATGTTTCGTGGAATCGCTTTCGCCGCTGTTCTTGCAATCCCTGCTTTTGCGCAGTCTGATTCTTCGTGGAATGTTAGCGGTAACGTCGGTGCTGAATTTGGATATCATTCTGTCGTTACGCAAAAGAACGAAACTGACGATATCTATGTATATGGCAAAGATACGGTTCAACCGGGAAAAAAGTACAGGAACTACTTCAGGGTTCCGGGCTTTTTCGGCGGTTTGAATGCTTATATCCAGATGGAATCGCCGACAGGCAAAAAACTCCAGTTCACGTTGGACGCGTCTAGCGACAGCTGGAACCATTTTGATCCAAAGTATGTGCAGGCTTTGTACGAGGACCGCTACCAGAAGATTATCCTGGGCGATATGTTTGTTGCGGACAATGATCTGTATTTGTCTGGAATCGACCTCCTCGGTGCGAGTTATGACTTGAACCTGGGCTTGAACAGGGATCCGAGTCCTTTGTTTGTGCTCAGCGTCTTTGGCGGTGAAAACCGCGCCCCGAAGTTGCCTTACGAAAGGGATCCGGACTTGTACAACTGGTATATCGGTCTTGACGAGGTTGAAGCACAGAAGATGGTTATTGGGGGCAAGGCCCTTTTGAATGCCACGAAGAATTTCAGTGCAACGGTTGGCTTTATCGGGAGCAAGGATTATCTGGAAGACCCGTATTTGCGCGATGGAACGATGAAGAACGTGATTCTTTCGGATCCGATGTTCTCTTCCAAAACGTTCTTTGGCAATGTTGACGGAACGGTTTTGGGTGGCCGCGGCTCGTATAATTTCCAAATTGGATTTGGTGGCGCGGATACTGTGAATGTCGCCATGCACCGTGCCGTGAATTCGATTTTCGAAGATGCTGGGCTCGATGTTTCGAACTTTGCGCAGCTCCGTCGTCTCATGAACAATACTTCGCTTGTAAACCGCATGGACCGTGAAGCGTTGGAACTTATTTTCGGCGAGAACATGGACATGTCTGTTTCCGAAATGAGGACCGAACTGAAGCGGATTTTGAAGCTCGCTAGTGAAGCGCTGAAAAAGCATGGCGAAAAGAATGACGATGACGAAAACGAATGGACTGCCCAGAATCTTGCGTTGTCCGGTTCTTATAACTGGAAGGGCAATTCTACGGAAATCGATGCCTATTTCCGCATTGTTGGCCGCAATTATTACAGTGCCGGTTCGCCGGACATGTTGCAGAATTCCCGCTTGTTGGGCGTCAACTTGGACCAGAAGATTAAGGACTTTTGGCAGCTTGGTTTTGGCTATGAATTGAATATCGAAAATGCTTCCGGCAGTGGTGATGCATACAACGTATTCGGTTTTGCCGAAGGTTCCAAACTGGGGCTTGTGCCGGGTGCCGATGACGATTGGCTCAAGAAGCATGAACAGGATGAATCGAGAACTCTCTACGATCACGATATCGATTTGAAGAATACGTTCAAGATTCGTGATTCTGTGGAACTTGTTGCTCGCTACTCGCTCAATTATCGCACGCGTAGCACTTCGCAGAGACTCTATGGGAATTACTTTGCTTCTTCGGGAATTTATTCGGATTCCTGGTTTGCCAAGCAAAAGGGGAAGAAGACAATCAAGGTGAAAACGGATGACGGCTCCTCCATCGAAATTGACTCTGCGCGTTGGGCGAAATACGCCGCCTTGCAGGACGAGGAATATTTGGCGACGCAGTTTGACGAGCGCTTGCTGAAGCACACGTTTGAACTGGGCGCTACGTTTAGGCTGCCGAAGAATGTGTTGAAGATTGGTGGTGTCTGGACGTTCCGTACGGACTTGTCGAAGTTCAATCAGGACGATTTGCTGGACGGCTTTGATTTTTCTGATGAAACTTACGGCATCCTCGGTTATCGTTTCCATGGGAGCGATTTCTTTGAAATGCGGTATCCGCTGTCGTTGACGACGACTCTTACAAGGTGGCGTAATACGTTGTCTGTGACTCCCCGTTACAGGTCGTACAATACGAACGACATGAGCGAATTTGAATGGAATCTCATGGAAAATGCGACTTTTGCATTGAATCCGGATTTCTTGGATTTGCTGTTCCATGCGGATGTTCGTCAGAATTTCATGAGCCGCAAAGAAGATGGCAAAACGGTTGACGAAATGGAAATGGATTTGGATCTCTCTATGGGACTCAAGTTCCAGTTGACGGAAAAGTTTAGCATGGAATGGACTTTCGGTACATTCTTTAACTATCGTCCGGACAACGAATCCGATGATTACAGGGACATCTACGGGATGGCCGCTTTCAACTACGACTTCTAAGCATGCATATCGGTTGTCATCTTTCCTCGTCTAGCGGATTTTTGGCGATGGGCGAGGCGGCCCTTTCGATTGGCGCCGATACATTCCAGTTCTTTACGCGAAACCCTCGTGGCGGAGCCGCAAAGCCGTTTGACAAGGCTGATGCGGCTGCTTTGAACGCTTTGATGGCGGCGCATCACTTTGCGCCGATTTTGGCGCATGCGCCTTATACGTTGAATGCCTGTGCCGCAGACTCTTCTCTGAGGCAGTATGCGCAGGACGTGATGAAGGACGATTTGTTCCGCATGGACCACTTTCCGCAGGCGATGTACAACTTCCATCCGGGTAGCCATGTGAAGCAGGGGGTTGATGTGGGTGTCGAACTCATTTCGCAACATTTGAACAACATCCTGCATAAAGGTTTGAAGACGAAGGTGCTTCTGGAAACGATGGCGGGGAAGGGGAGCGAAGTCGGACGAACCTTTGAGGAATTGCGTCAAATTATTGATCGCGTAGAGCTTAACGAAAAGGTGGGTGTTTGTCTGGATACTTGCCATGTGTTTGATGGCGGCTACGATATTGTGAACCGTTTGGACGATGTGCTTCAGGAGTTTGACAAGGTAGTCGGTCTTAATCGCTTGTGTGCAATCCACTTGAACGATAGCAAGAATCCTTTGGGTAGTCACAAGGATAGGCACGAGGTCATCGGTGGTGGTTTCATCGGATTGGAAGCGCTTGTGCGTGTTGTGAATCATCCGGCGCTGAATAAACTTCCGTTCTATTTGGAAACGCCGAATGAGTTGCCGGGATATGCCGCAGAAATCGCTTTGATGCGGAGCCGTGAGCTGTAAAAAGTGAATTTTTTTACGGCGAACCCTTGACGATTTTCGCAAATAATCTATATTTGACCGCGTCGATGCTTCATAGCTCAGTTGGTAGAGCCCGCGACTGTTAATCGCGTTGTCCTTGGTTCGAGTCCAAGTGAAGCAGCTCAAAACACCTCGGTCGAAAGACCGGGGTGTTTTGGTTTTATGCACTATCTTTTATGTGCTGTCATGACTTGACAAACGGATAGAAATCATCTATATTTGGGTGCGTCGATGCTTCATAGCTCAGTTGGTAGAGCCCGCGACTGTTAATCGCGTTGTCCTTGGTTCGAGTCCAAGTGAAGCAGCTCAAAACCCCCGGTCTTTTGACCGGGGGTTTTGTGTTTTAAAATAGTGATGACAATGTGAATGGTTACCGATGGGCGGGGGACCAGCGGCGTTTGAATCGAGGTTCGTCGATAATCTTGCCCCAGATGAATCCTCGACGGACGCTTTCCCTGCTTATCGAGCGAACGGCGGTGCGCTTGGTGAGCGTGGCTGCCATTTCGGCAGGATCGCCGGAGTAGCCGTTTTCGCGGTCGCTTTGGAGGGATGCCGCTGCGGCCTCTTCGCGAGCCTTACGGGCGCGTTCTTCGAGGATTTTCAGCTGACTCTGCTTGTCGTTTGCGGTTGGCGTGGCGCTTGGTTCAGGCTTGGATTCCGCAACCATAGCGCTTGGCATTACCGTTTCGTGTGATAGCAGGTTGTTGAGTTCATCGATGTCCTGCACGAGAACGTCATAGGCACCTTCTCCCATGTCGCGACCGATAATGCGGTGTTGCTGGAGTTCGTTGATGAGCTCGATAGCTCGAGCTTCGGACACTTCGAATTCAATCTTGAGGTAGTCAATATCGACAATGCCCTGTTCAACGATATCTTCTGCGACTTCTCGCATCGTCACCTGGTCGCCCAAGCGATGATAGTTATTGGGCACGGGCGGCGGCATGGGCGATTCCATCGTTCCTTGCGAGGCTTCGCGCTGTGCCGCTTCAAATTGCTTGATGTATTCTTGCAATTTGCGAGCGACAAACGGCTTGGGCGCGGGCGCGGCTTGATCGTCTGCACGTTCGTCGAAATCTTCGTCTTCTTGCTCTTCTTCGAACTCTTGCGTCGAATCGGCCGTTGGAGCATGATTCTGCTGCTGCTCGGCCTTTTTCTTCGCATTCGCCCGCTTGATAAGCGCATCGATGACGAATATCGCAATGAATATGAGTAATGATTCCATGGGCTAAACCCTTTTGGTCAAATTACTTGGCTTCGGGGGCAGAACCGATTTCTTTGCGCATTTGCGTATCGGCTTCGATGTTCTTGAGGTTGTAGTAGTCCATCACGCCGAGCTTTCCGTCGCGGAGAGCGGATGCCATGGCCATCGGAATCTGGGCTTCGGCTTCGACGAGCTTGGCCTTCATTTCCATCACCTTGGCTTTCATTTCTTGTTCGGCAGCGAAAGCCATGGCGCGGCGTTCTTCTGCCTTGGCCTGGGCAATCTTCTTGTCGGCTTCGGCGCGGTCGGTTTCGAGGATAGCGCCGATGTTCTGGCCCACGTCGACGTCAGCGATGTCGATGGAGAGAATTTCGAATGCCGTACCGGCGTCAAGGCCGGAGGCGAGCACCTTCTTGGAAATCATGTTCGGGTTTTCGAGCACGTCCTTGTGGCTCTTGGCAGAACCGATGGAAGAGACGATACCTTCGCCAACACGTGCAACAACGGTGTCTTCGCCTGCACCGCCGACGAGTTTCTGGATGCTGGCGCGCACGGTAATGCGGGTCACGGCATGGAGCTGGATACCGTCGAGAGCCACGGCGGAAACCTTCGGGGTTTCGATGACTTTCGGGTTCACGGACATCTGCACGGCTTCGAGCACGTTACGGCCGGCAAGGTCGATGGCGGCGGCTTCCTTGAAGTCGAGCTTGATGTTTGCCTTGTTGGCGGCGATGAGCGCCTGGATGACGCGGAGCACGTTACCGCGGGAGAGGTAGTGGGCTTCGAGCAAGTTCGTATCGACCGGGAGACCCGCCTTGCAGCTGAGGATTCGGGCTTCGACGATGACCTGCGGCGGCACCTTTCTGAGGCGCATACCGATGAGCTGGAAAATGCTCACGTTTGCCTTGGAGAACAAGGCCTGGAGCCAGAGGCTAAAGAACTTGCCGATGAAGGCGAGGATGATGATGACGACGATGGCGGCAATGATGATGCCTATGGTAAGAAGTGTATCCATTTGTTTTTCTCCAAGTTATGTGTTCTTTTTTGTTTAAAATTTTGGATCCTATCGGTCGCATGCGCTCCCTCCAGGATGACGATTTCAATTGCTAATTATCTAGAACCACCCATATGTGTCCTTCTTGCACGGATTCGACTTTGACTTTTTGACCGGCTTCGATGATTTCGCCGTGAGTTTGTACGTCAAAGAGCTTTGTGCTGCCGTCGGGCATGGTAAAGCTGGCTTGACCTACCGGACGCAGGAACGTTTTTGCTGTTCCGACTGCACCAATGGCGATTTCTTGGACGGCTTCGGTCGGGGAGACTGCTGTTTCCATGTCGGTCTTGAGCATGGGAGTCCAGCCTTCGGGCAGTAACGGGATTAAGTACTTGCTTGCTGCAATGGGGATGATAAGCGCTATGGCGGCGCTCCCGAGAACAAAGAATAGCCCGAATAGCCATGGCGTGGCGTCGAATGTCGTCTCGACTGCTTCGGGGACGTATTCCGGAATGTTTGCCGTGTCATAACTCATGATGAGGGCTGCGATCATGCAGATGATTCCTCCGATGCCAAAGAGGAACGTTCCCGGCATGACGAAAATTTCTACAAGGAACAGCACTACGCCCGCTACTAACAAAATAGCCGGGAAGTAACCGTCGAGTTGCGGTGCGAACTGCCCGAAAAATACAATGCCAATGAGGATGAGGCCGATGATGCCGAACATGCCGAAGCCGGGAGTCTTGAATTCGATGTAGAGGGCGCCGAACCCGAGAATCAGGAGGAGTCCCGAGATGGCGGCGATGGCGCTTGCAATCTTTTCGCCGGTGTTTGTCTCGATTTCGCTTTTGCGTTCGATGGCGAGTTTAGTTTCGAAGTCTTCGCGACTTTTGAACGTACCCCTGGAAAATCCAAGTTCTTCGGCTTCCTTGTCGGTCATGGTCAGGAGCTCACCCTCTTTCACGAGAATCTTGGGCGAACCCCAGAATTTCTTTTCGGTGCTGTCGAGGACAGCGAACTTTTTGCTTTCGATGATGAGCGTGGTGTCGCGTTGCGTCGGCTTCCCTTTGTCGAGAGTGGCTGTGAGTTCGATGACTTCAAGTTCCGGCGTTACGAACGAAGATGCCAAGAGCTCGGGGTAGCCGTTACGCTGGGCCAAGTTCCTGAACTTCGCACGGAGGGGCGACTGGATTTTTTCGCCGACGATTTCCGGGGTGCCGTTGCTCCCTTGCACAATCGGGGCGCAGTCGCCGATGGTTGTCGCTTCTAGCATATAGAGGCGTTTGCAGGCGAGTGCGATGAGTGAACCTGCGCTGATGGCTTTCTTTTTCACGAGCGCGATTGTTTCGGGCCCCTTGACTGCCATGATGGTATCGACGAGGTCGAACGCAGCATCCAGGCGGCCTCCGAACGTGTTGATTTCGAAGACGATGTAGTCGGGACTCTTTTCGATGGCTTCACCGATGGCGCGGGCGCAGAATTCATACATGGCGGGATCGACATCCCCTTCCAGTTTAATCCAGACGGCCTGTTTTTTCTTGAGTTCCGGGACTATTGCTGTTTTTGCGGAATCGACGACGGTTGTCGTGTCGGCAAATGTAAATGCGGCTAAAAAAGCCAAAAAGAGAAACAGTTTCGTTAATATTTTCATATTGTGAATGTATAAAGATTTGTTTTCTTCGGAAACAGTTTTTGTGAAAAAATGCACGATTATGTCGATTAGCCAGTTTAAGGTGTCATTTTTTTGTTTTTTTCCTTAATTTTATAGTTGTAAAATGTATTATAATATATCGGTAATTGTTTCCAAGAAACTATGGATAAGAAATTTTTTAAAAGAAATCTAGTTGTTTCTCTGCTTCTTGTTGCATTCCTGTTTGTTGTAACAAATGTTTCCTTTTTGTACATCAACAGGCAGGCTATTGACGACAGCTGGGATTCTCTTGATGAAATCGCTTATGCTTCCGAAGCGAAAATGTTTTTCTTGGGACGGTCTCTTTTAAGCGCTTTGACCAATATTTCCACCGTGGTGGGAATGGAAGAAGACCTTCTGTCCGAAAGTATGGTGCGAATGATCCGCGGGTCGCGTATAGGGCCTCTGGTGTCTGCCACACGCCTGTATTTACCAGATGGACATATCATTGCTGATAACGGAGTTTTTTTTGATTCCCTGTATGTGCAACACTATAATAAAATTTTGTCCCCTAAACCGTATATGTCGAAGGTGGACTTCGATGTTCTTCACAAGGAAAATAAGGTTTTTGAACAGTTTGTTCCTGTCCGGCGTAAGGGCGAGGTTATCGCCATGCTTTCGGCGGTGTCCGAGCTGAACTCGTTGTATGGCTACGTCACGACGAATGCGTTCAAGGGAAAGGCTTCATTGATTGTTCTTGACCGTAGAGACGGTTCCTTTGTTGTTGAAAAATCCAAGAAGTGGAAAAATTTCAATGAGCTTGTTAAGACATTGAACCCTAAAGGCGGTTATTCGTTGGATGAATGGGTCGCTGACGTGATGAAAGGCGAATCGGCCCATTTGGCTTACGAGGAAAATTCTTCGGATGAAGCGAAACTTTTGGTGTCGCTCCCGTTGTTTGGTGGATATTGGTCCCTGATTTTGTATGTGAACGAAAATATCGCTTTTACCCGAGTTGATAAAATTCGCAGGTTCTATATCGGGGTTTCCGCGCTGGAATTGCTTGTAATCCTTTTGTACCTTATTCGCATTGTCTGGATTGCCCGCAGGATGGTCGAAGAGGAAAGCAGCGAATATTCCGAAATAGCGGATGCGTTGAGCGATACTTACGAGAGTATCTTTTACGTGAATGTCCTGGACGATTCGTTTGACATGTTCCATGCTGATGCGCTCATGGAAAAATTGAATGAAAATTTAAATGGTCGTGATTTCTTCACAGAATTGGTCGTCTGTTTGCGCCGTAGCCTTTATGCGGATGATGTCGAAATTGTAATGCATTTTATCGAAAAGGCGGCATTCCTCAGGCGCCTTGAAGAAAACAAGAGCGCTGCCATAGACTTTAGGCTTGTCATTGACGGTGTTCCGCAATTTTACAGGATGAAGGCCATCAAGTCCAGCAATGACGATAACCATGTCATCGTGGCTGTTGAAAATATCGATTCCGAAGTGATGAGAACGATTGCCCAACGTCAGGAAATGGACCGCAACAACAGGGTGATTGAATCGTTGGCATCGGACTTTGATTTTGTGAACTATGTGACTCTTGGCGAAAATGCTTCGCAGGACGTGGTTGTCACTTATCGTGCCAGTTCTGCGCTTTTGAAGGCTGTCCCGGGATGGTCTGCTGAAAAGCAGTTCTCCAAGAGAATGGACTTGTTGCTGAAGCATTTAGTATGTGATTCGGATAAACTCCAGTTCCATGAACAAACGAATCGTGACAGGCTTGTTTCGAGTCTCAAGGTGGAGCCTATCCAGCATGTTAATTTTAGAATCAAGCTGGAAGGGAATGAAGTTTATTACCAGATGAAGATGATTGCCGATAAGGATGAAATCGGAAATCTCAAGGGGATTGTCTTTGGCCTGCATAGTGTCGATGAAGAAATCAAGAAACAGATGGATATCCAGACGAATCTGAAACGGAATCTTGAAATTATCGACATCCTTTCGGAAGCCTATTCGTCGTTGTTCTTCTTCAATTTCGATGACGGATCCAGCGGCGTTATTACGGTCAGTAAGGAAATCAAGGATTCTATAACCAGCCTGTTGACTTCGTACGAAAAGCTGGAAGATGTGTTCAAAGCGTTTGTCAAAGTGCAGGTGCACCCCGATGACAAGGATTTGCTTTTGGGAATTGCATCGAGAGAGTACGTCGCAAATCAGTTGTTGCACAAGAAACGTTTCGCGATTGTATTTAGGCGCCTTTATGGCAGCGAATACAAATATACACGCTTGGTGTTTGCGAAGGCGGAAGCGGTCGATGTGCCGGCAAAGCTTGTCGCTGTGGGCTTTGTGGAAGTAGATGACCAGTACAAGGCCGAAATGGAACACCAGGAAAATATTGAACGTATCGTGAGCCTTTCTGACCAGTTCGAAACGGTTTACGATGTCAATATCGATACGGGCTTGTTCAGCGTTTCGGAAAAGGGCGGAAAGTTTAAGGACGTCGTGGGGGAACACGACAGTGGCATTGATTTCTTCAAGAATATGGACGGTGAAATTTGCAAGTTTGTTTACAAGGATGATCGGGACCATGTGCTGAAAACACTTGACCGCGAAACAATTCTTGCCCGCTTGCAACATGAAAATTCGTTCTACATTGATTACCGTTGTGTGATATCAGAAAAGGTCTTGTGGTATCGCATGAAGGTGACGAAAATGGGCGACTGGTCCAAATCCCATCGCATGCTTGTTGGCGTATTCAATAACGATGCCGTTTATCGCAAGGAAATGGAGCAGCAGGTTGCCCTTGAACGTGCCCTTGAAATGGCAAAATCGGCCTCCAAGGCGAAGACGATGTTCCTCAACAACATGAGCCATGATATCCGCACTCCGATGAATGCGATTATTGGTTATACGGAACTGGCGACGATGCATATCGGCAACAAGGCGCAAGTCAGGAACTTCTTGGGCAAGATAGAGCTCTCGTCGAACCATTTGCTTTCGTTAATCAATGACGTGCTCGACATGAGCCGTATCGAGTCGGGCAAATTGAGCTTGAACGAGAAACCGGAACATCTTCCTGAAATCATCCATACGCTCAAGGATATTGTCCAGGCCGACATTAATGCAAAGAGATTGCGGTTCTATGCCAATAGCATTGGCGTAAGCAATGAAGATGTTATTTGTGACAGACTTCGCTTGAATCAGGTGCTTTTGAACGTTGTATCGAACGCTATCAAATATACTCCGTCGGGTGGCTCCATCTGGTTCTCCGTGGAACAGAAGGAATTGTCGGAATCGGGCTATGGTGCTTTCGAGTTCAGAATCAAGGACTCGGGGATTGGCATGAGTGAAGACTTCTTGCCGAAAATATACGATGCGTTTACGCGAGTGAATTCTTCGACGGTTTCTGGAATTCAGGGAACTGGCCTTGGCATGTCGATTACAAAGAATATCGTCGATATGATGGAAGGCTCCATTGACATCAAGAGCAAATTGGATCATGGAACCGATGTTGTTTTGAACTTCAAGTTTAAGCTCGTGAACCCGCATGAAGAACAAATTCGCGTCAAGGAGTTTGAAGGCAAGAGAATCCTTATTATTGACGATGACGTGGATTGCTGCAAGAGTGTCCCGTATGTTTTGCGGGGGCTTGGAATCGAGGCGGATGCTTGCAATTCGGGGGCGGAAGCTTTGGAACGTGTCAAGGCTGCGAAGGAAAAAGGCTTTGCGTATGACGCCTTCTTGGTGGATTGGCGTATGCCGGATATGGACGGCATGAATACGACGAAGAAGCTTCGCAAAATGCTTGGAAAAGATATTCTTGTGATTGTCATGTCTGCTTATGAGTGGTCGGACATAGAGGACAAGGCAACGCAAGTTGGGGTCCATAATTTTGTTAGTAAACCCGTGTTCCCATCGGATGCGAGAAATTCGCTGATGCGTTGCTTTGCGCCGATGCAGGCAAAAGTCACGGTTTCGAATAGTAATGTGGGCTTTAACGGCAAGAAGGTGTTGCTTGTCGATGATAATGAACTGAATCGCGAAATCGCACAGGAGATTCTGCAAGATTGCGGAATCCGGGTGATTACGGCTTGTGACGGCAAACAGGCGGTGGAATTCATCAAGAGTGCGAAACCTTCGGACTGCGATTTGGTGCTGATGGACGTCCAGATGCCGATTATGGACGGTTACGAGGCTACTCGCAGGATTCGCAAACTTGATAACGAAATCGCGACGAAAATTCCGATTATCGCGATGACGGCGAACGCTTTTGCCGATGACCGGCAGGCGGCTCTGGATGCGGGTATGAACGAGCACGTGGCTAAACCCGTGAACGTCAACAAACTGAAGGAAGTTCTGTCAAGATTCTTGTAGAGCAGTAAGACAAGGGCTTGGAAAATTGACTGGATGGGGCTAAGCCCCAATTCTTTGGCTCTGTCCTATATTTAAAAAGGACGAAAATCACCCCTTCATTAGTCTATTTTTAGAAATGGGTAGGAGATGGGCAACCCGCTGGCTCGGTAGCGCTAGACGCAGTGTATGACATTGGGACCCATCTCCCTC
>Ga0310697_10002041_pt1 | contig 22148 bp, 22 predicted proteins | sample 172DNAGHGlowgp2_FD_203883 | JGI IMG/M metagenome (GOLD analysis project Ga0310697, IMG submission 203883) | Sheep rumen microbial communities from Palmerston North, Manawatu-Wanganui, New Zealand - 1728 DNA GHGlow gp2 (v2) (version 2) | ecosystem: Host-associated > Mammals > Digestive system >... | reverse complement strand
AGCGTCGCATCGAGTCGATGAACCTGCTTTATCCGCTCATATCGAAGCACGAATCAGATCTGAACCGCATCGGGAACAACCTCAATCAGATAGCGCATTACTGCAACCTACTTGCTGCAAACGGTGAGTATAATATGCAGGTAATCACTTCTTCTGTTGAACCATTACTGCACCAGCTGCTCTCTCTGAACAGTGATATTGCAGCTACGGAACATAAGATTTTTACACGTATCTTTAGCGAGAAACCTGTATGATAGCAACGATTCTAAAGTCCAGTTCGACCTTCTCTGCCGTCCGCTACAACGAGCGGAAGGTGGAGAATGGTGTGGCTGAGTTGGTGGCCATCCGTAACTTCGGGTATCTGCAGGATGCTCCAGACATGCGTGGTATCACGTCTCTCAGGAACTATCTCATAGACTATTCTGCCAGGAATGACCGTACTCGGATGACTCAGTTTCATGCTGCCATTTCCTGTAAGGGTTCTGAGTCTTCCAAGGAAGAGCTGATAAAGATTGCAGAGCAGTATCTGGACAAGATGGGCTACAACAATGAGGGGCAGCCTGTGCTGATGTACTTTCACCATGACACGGACAACAACCATCTGCATATCGTAACAAGCCGTATCAGTCCGGACGGTAAGAAGATTGCTGACTCAATGGAGAACATCCGTTCACTGAAGGCCATCGAGTCAATTATGAGCATTGACCAAAAGCACCAGAACTCTGAAATGATGAAACTGGCCAAGTCCTATCACTTCGAGTCTGTCTCTCAGTTCATGGCAGTCTTCGAGACTTCGGGCTACGAGGCTTATATTCAGGACAAGGACATCTATATTAAAAGAGGTGGACAGGTACAGAATAAGATTGCCGTCAAGGATGTGGAAAAACTATGTCGCAAGAACGGCGAAGATGAAAAAAAGCGCATCCGTCAGCTTCGAGCTATCCTCAAAAAGTATCGTGACCAGAGTAGTAGCCGCGAGGAGATGGAGGCCATGCTAAAGAAGAAATTCGGCATCAGTATCAAGTTCCTAGGCAACGAGTTTTCGCCCTATGGCTATATGGTAGTGGATAATGCTACCAAGTCCGTATTCAAGGGTGGTGACATTCTCGGCATCAAGGAGCTGCTCCAGTTCCAGAGCCGTGAGGAGAAGCTTCAGAAGGTGGACTTCTTCATCGAGGACAAGCTTCGTGAGAATCCGTTGGCAACGACATTCGACCTCAATCACGACCTTCATCGTTTCTATGGCTGCTATATCAAGCACGGCAATATCATCATGGGAAAGGACAAGGTGGAGCTGGCCGACTATCTCGTACAGAAGATCAAGTATAACGATAAGGTGGCTTGGGTACAGGGCTTTTCGCCTGTCAACGAACAGCAGATTCGTTTGCTCTCCAAGATATTCAATGTATCTTCTGAGCATCTGCATGTCTCTGAGAATGGCAATAACATTTATTCCACCCTTTACACTATCAACGAACAGTTGGAGTTGGGAAAGGATAAGGGTTGCAACGAGAGCATCTTTGACCGGCTGAATGACGAGGGTATCTGGACATACCGCTTTGAGGAAAAGCTCTTCTGTGTGAATCCGTCGAAGCGTGAGATTGTTGGCCTTGAAGCCAGTGGCATTGACATGAGTAAGTTCAAAGTTTCACGTTCTGCAGACATCGAGAGTTCGGAACACAAGCATAGCACAGGGCAAGGCAAGACTCGACCAATATCTAACGACATCGGCAGCAGTGACCGTATCAACTATAATCCTGATGCCAACCGCAACAGCTATGGTGATGTGGATGATGAAAGGGCAATGATTCGCCGGTCTTAATTGAAACAATAACAATATAAAAACATACAGCAATGAGAAAGAACATTACCATTACTTGGGCGAATGAGAAAGGTGGCGTAGGTAAGACCACGCTTTGTACGCTCTTCGCCAATTATCTGTCTGAGAAAAAGGTATCTGATGTCTGTGTCCTGGACTGCGACCGTCAGCACTCCATCGTTGACAAGCGCAAGTTCGACAGCCAGAGTCTGCAAACGGATAAGGTGCCTTACGAGGTGAAGCAGATTGAGATTGACCGTCTGCAGCAGTCGGCTCAGTTATTAAAGTCAGTAAAGACCGCCAATGGCATCTATCTCTTTGACTCTCCTGGCAACATCTATCTGGAGGGTATGGTGCCTTTGTTGGGCTTCAGCGATGTCATCGTATGTCCGTATCAGTATGAGTTCAATTGTCTGAGTGCTACTCAGAAGTTCCTGAATCTGGTAGGACGTATATGGATTACCTACCTCAAAGGACGGCAGAAGCCGAAGCTGATATTCGTACCGAATTTGGTCATCCGAACCCGTGGCACGGCAGCAGAACTTCAGACGTGGAAGAAAACGGACGAGGCACTGGTACAAGCTGGTGGTATCGTCACGCCGATGGTGTCAGACAGGGCAGACATTGCCCGTTACAACACCTTCGGGAACACGAAAATTCAGGCTGAGTGTGTCGCACCTGCCTTCGATATGATTTATAACGAACTTCTAAAACTGGAATAATATGGCAGCAAACAAGTTAATACAGCAGCCCGACATCCTTAACCTGGATTCTCTGGGCGCATTCATGGATGCGCAGAACGATCCGATTCCTACAGAAGAAGAGAAGGAGGTTATGAAAGTAGAGAACACAGCTTCTGATGCAGAAGTTCAGGACGAAAGTTCTGAGGTTACACAAGTAGATACGACACCACAAAGACCGAAAGTAACAAGAGCGCGAAGAGGCAAACAGACAAATGTTCAACCCGTCATCGAGACAGGTTCTGGTGAATGGGACACTATGCTTCGATACGCAGAGTTCTATAACGACAATCCCGACGAGAACAGGATTACCGTAGTTCTGAACCCAGAAATAAAGCGGGCTCTCGACATCATCCGCATTAACTGCCGACAGTTCAACTTCGGCAATATCCTCAATGCGGTATGCCGTACCTTCATCGAGCGCAACAAAGAGAAAATCCAACTCATGCAGAAAGACAAGGGCGGTATTCTTTGAAATGTTCTTCTTTCCATCGGTGTAGGCAGACACATTACATGCCCAGTCCATGTAAGGCACGCTAATGTGTCACAGCCTGCACCCTGATGGAGATAGAGACTCCACAAAAGGGATATGGCTCAGTTTAAGTTTATCAATTTAAAATGTACGACTATGATGACAACAACAAACACGACAGTATTCAAGAGAATAGAAAACATGCTTTCTCTGTTATTCAGCGACTATAACGAGGCAAGGGTTTTCCGCTCTTCCTTCATGCGTCTAGTGACTTACGCTGTGCTCTTCATCGTCGGGTACAGACTTAACCTGGTATTCGACAATGTACCAAACGGACGTATCTTTGACGGCTATGCTATGGCAGCACTTTTCTGTGGCTTTTCAGTGCTATCTTGCTTCATGAACAACATGATCTGCATCGGCGGTTGCCTGACGATGCTAATCTTCATGGCCATCAAACTGGCAGTCTCTATGGCCATCGGCATCATAGCCCTGCCCATCAGTGTTGCGAACAATTTGTACAACATCGCAAAAGCGGGTGCAGCTCTCGGAAAGAGAAGTTTTTTCTGTCAAAATGGGGGTTTATAATGCCACTATATACAGAATAGCGAAAAAACAACTCACCCAAGACAGATTTCAAGGATTTATTTGGCGATTCCAATGATTATTTGTACCTTTGCACCCACTAGAACGAGAATCTGCCAAGCCTCTTCACAATGCTTAAATGTGCAGGTCGTTTTATTTCGATAAGAGTCCCCGCCAAGCATACCACAAGAACTGCTGGCGGGTCATTTTATTTTTAGGCGCCAAAGCAGTATTGAACCAATTAATGCCGAAAATTTGGTCGATTCGCACCCTGATTTCATAAAAAAGGTTATAACAATACATATTTTTAGGTTACATCTTGTGTAAATTAAAAAATTATTTGTACCTTTGCACAAAAATTACAAACGCGTGAAAATATCATTTGGGAAAAAGCAGCTTGAAGACTACGCCACGGATGAGAAGAAACGTATCAAGAAACTCGGTCCTTTAAGAGCAGGCTTATATAAGCAGAGACTAGATGACCTCTACGCAGCTAGCACTTTGGAGGAGGTCAGGTATCTGCCAGGCCATTATCACGAATTGGTAGGAAACAGAAAAGGACAGTGGGCATGTGACTTAGACCAGCCATACAGACTGATATTTACGCCAACAGCCCGTCCCATTCCTACGGATCCGAATGGCAAATACATATGGATAGAGATAGACAGTATTGAGATTGAAGAAATAGACAACTACCACGGTAAATAACTTATAATACATTACAATATGGCAACAAGAAACTTATACATCCCGGAAAATGTTTCTCACCCAGGAACAACCTTAGATGAGAAATTGAAAGAAATGGGTATGTCTGTTAAGGAGTTCGCTGTGCGTACATCCAAACCAGAGAAGACTGTTATTGCCATTATCAAAGGCGACAGTTCTATTACCCCTGAAATGGCTGTAGCTTTCGAAAGCGTTACAAAGATCCCTGCTAATTTCTGGATGAACAGGCAGCGTATTTATGATGAGTGCGTTGCCCGTACTAAGCGTCATGCTTTAATCATTTCATTCGCAGACTGGGCAAAAAAATTTCCTTATGCAGACATGGTCAACCAAGGTTGGGTTGAGAAGAAAACTGTGCAAGAAGAAAAAACTGCTGTCATTCTAAACTTCTTTGGAGTAAGTTCACCAAATGCTTGGGAGAACTATTACATGAATCAGCAATTAAAAGTTGCTTTCCGCATTTCTCTTGCCACCACAAAGGAGCCATATGCAATATCTGCATGGCTAAGAAGAGGTGAACTTCAAGCCTCTGAGACCTATGTTGCTGGAGAATATTCAGATAAGCTATTAAGAAGTATGATACCAGCAATGAAAGACCTTATGCGCAGGAAACCTGCAGACTTCCCTATACAATTGCAAGCCTTATGCGCTAAGTGTGGCATCAAGCTCATATATACTCCTTGCCTGAAGAAGGCACCTATCAGCGGATCTACAAGATGGATTAATAACATTCCATGTATTCAACTTTCTGGAAGAAGCAAGAGATATGATATTTTCTGGTTCTCATTCTTCCACGAGATAGGACATATTCTCCTCCATGGAAAGAAAGAGATCTTCCTTGAAGATATTGAATATAATGAAGAGCAGAAGGCAAAGGAGAAACAGGCAGATGACTTCTCTGCAGACGTATTGCTGTCAGAAAAGGAAATGAACAACATTCTAGATGGTAATGATTTCGGAACAACGGCAATTAAGCGGTATGCTGCTCAATACAACACACATCCTGCAATCATCGTTGGAAGACTTCAGCATCTAGGTATTCTACCATTTGCAATACATGTGGAGAGTTTTGAGCTATTCAATTAGAAAGCAGTCAATACTAAATAAAGGCAGAGAATCTGACTCCCTGCCTTTTTCTATTCTAACCAATCATCCCGCTACAAGAACTCAATGAGACCCTGCTGTTCCTTCTTCTCGATACGACGAGAACGATGGAACGACATCGTAGCATTCAGTATTAATACAATTTCAAGATTCCCTGGTTCCATTATATCCTCATCGAGGAACTGGTCCTCCATAATATAATCGAGAATCGACCCGTCCAACACGTCACTACTGGGAATAACCGTTTCGATTACGAAGAACTCACGATTGTCATCATCGAGATCAAGGAAACTGATATGCATGGTGCACATATCAACCCTACCGTCAACCATCTTTCTCAGATAGACGTTCATTCTAATGTTATTATAGACATCACAGTCCGACTGACAGTTGAACTGAAGCATGAAAATCGTCTGGTCATTGAGATTATGCCACCACCCTATTAGATGTGACAGTGTCAATTCTGGAATATCCTTTCCTTTCATGAAATGGCCAGACTTTATCACATTGTTTGCAGTGGCTAAGTCGCGTAACGCATGACGCTTTAAGTCCATATCTGAAATAAAACTGTCTTGATCTGTAGCTGCATCAACACAATGTTGCTCATGCAGCGACTGGAAGAACTCCTTGTCCAACCAATTCTGTACTTGAATGGTATACTTCTCCTTACTTAGAAAATACAGCAGATAGATTCCGACTTCATCCACATAGTCCGTATCATACTTTGTCACCTCAGTCTTTTTGGGTGAGACCGTATGCAGGTGGCCATCAAGTTTTTCTATCACATCTTTCTTAGACAGATTCAATATATCACACAGGTCATCAAGGCAGGCAAATCCTTCATCATCCTCGGTTTTGACGACTTTTACCGTACCGAACTTCTCATTATTGAGCTGTTTGAGTACTACTTTTTTAACCACCATTTTGTTTGCTACTGTTTTTGTTGATTTTGTCTGTTTCATATTATTCTTTATTACTTTGGTTTGATACACTTTTCACTTTAACGATGAAACGATCTGCGAGGGGTTTCCTCCTGCCTGTCGTTCATCTTTACCTTCTTCGCTACCTTATTGTCTGACTTCTGTTTATCCAAGAGTTTTGATGATTCAGGCACACGCTTCCGTTCTGCATCCCTTGTCATTGGCATAGCAAGCAACGGGCTATCCGTGAGAAGTTCCCGAATAATCTTTCGGTCTATATCGGAATTAACAGGAAGTCCCTGATCACGAAGCAACTGGCGACGTTCCTTAACGGCATTCACGAAAAGCACAGCATCGTCACCATCATTTTGCACAAGAATGTGGTTGACAACTGCACGTACTTCGGCTATACGACTGATATTGACAAGGTCGTTCAGTAAGTCAAGTTTGAAAGCATCGGGCAGAACAGCGGCAATCTCGCGAAGTTCCTCAGATGAGAAGATACGCCGTTCATTGCTATTCACCTGCTTGACATAATGCTCCCACTCATCATCAGAAGTATGCTGTGGACGTTCGCCTTTCTCATTCTCAGGAACGGAGAAGTCATACTTGCTCACACGTTTAAGATAGTCTGGATTAAGCCCCTTATTGTCAATAGCCCACTTCAGCGTATTAAAAAGGTCATCCCACGGATTAGGCATGATGTTCTTATCCCCCATACCGGCAATAGCAAAACGCTCATAGCCGAGCAACTGGAAAGCTGCTTCCTCCAGAAGAGACGGAGCAAGGCCAAAATGCATGTCAATGGTAAAGAACTTATAATTCCTGAAATTCTTGTCAGGATTACCAAAGCCAAGCTCATAAATGCGCTGCTCATCATGCTCCACAGAGAGACCGCGCTGATTTACCTTAATGTTAGACATTGTTTCTGTCATCGCTGATTACTATTTTTTCTGGTTAAACACGAAGCATACGCTTCCTTTATCGTCTCTCTTCAGCTTTGCTTTGAAAGGCTTTCCGTCCTTCCCCTTGAATCCTGACAGTTCCCTGGTCTGGCCTTTGAGTATCAGGTCAGTCACCTCACTGTTGGTCAGCTTCTTTCCTGCAATGGTACGGAAGATATGGAAATCACATTTCTCATTCGAACAGTTGGCCGCCTTATCAAAGATGCGGATATGCCCCTGATGGCATAGCGGACACTTGATGACTGTCTGCTTTCCTGTCATAACCGGTTGCAGGTCTGAATGAAGGAACTCCTCAGTCACATGCTTGGTGTACTCCACAATATCGCTGTTGAACTGGTTCACATTCATCTGGCCTCGCTCGATGGCAGCGAGCTTGGCCTCCCATTGTCCTGTCAGACTGGGATTGGCAATATCCATGTCCTTGACGATCTTGTAGATTTCCATACCTTTGGGTGTAGGAACCAACGACTTCTTTTCCCTGACAACATAGTTTCGAGCTACAAGGGTTTCAATGATGCCTGCTCTGGTAGCAGGTGTTCCTATACCACTGTCCTTGATAGCCTCACGCTGTACTTCGTCCTCGATGTCTTTACCGCATGTTTCCATGGCAGCAAGCAACGTACCTTCAGTATGCAGCGGTTTGGGCTTGGTCTGTCCCTGCAGTAGTTCAGCACCAGTAAAGCAAACAGTCTCGCCTTGATACCACGTAGGAACAGCAGGACGTTCCTTGTCATCAGCACCATAGACTGCTCTCCAGCCTTTCTGGAGGATGATGGTATTCGTCACCGAAAAGAGATAGTCTCCTGCATCTACAGTATAGGTATCAACCTCCTTTTCACAGGGTTTTGAGAATGCTTCCACCATCCTGCCAAGTATCATATCATAGATAACCTGCTCATCGGGCTTGATGTCCTTGGTCTTGAAATCAACACCAGTCACTATCAAGGCATGGTGGTCTTCTATCTTCGAGGCATCGACACTACGCTTGGATGGTTTCTCAATGGCATTTACACTTTCTCTGAACTTGTCAAAGACCTTGTTCTTCAATAGTCCAGGAATGGTGTCATAGACATCATCAGGGATGTAGGAAGAACCAGTTCGCGGATAGGAAATAAGCTGCTTCTCATAGAGGCTCTGGGCGATGTTTAGGGTCTTGTCTGCGGAATATCCATGCTTGGAGTTAGCGGCCTTTTGTAAGTCTGTCAGACTGAACAGCAATGGTGGCTGCTCTGTCTTCATCTTCTTCTCGGCTTTGATGACCTTTCCGTTTCTTGCTTTGCTCACCGTGTTATAGGCACTTTCTGCCTTACTCTTCTCATCCCATCTTCCTGCACTGGTCAGCTTTACGCCGTCAGTAGTGTTCAGGGACACCTGCCAAAAAGGAACAGACTTAAAATCCTTATTCTGTAGGTATCGCTCGACAATCATCACAAACGTTGGGGTCTGCACCCTGCCAATTGAATATAGCGACTTACCCATGATACTACAGGCCTGCGTAGCATTCATACCTACGAGCCAGTCTGCTTCGCTTCGCGCCTTAGCAGCAATAAAAAGGTTGTCGTAGTTGCTATCGGGTTGGAGGTTATTAAGTCCATCCTTGATAGCGGCATCGGTCAGACTGTTAATCCACAGACGCATGATAGGTTTCTTGATACCGAGATAATTCACGATATAACGAAGGATAGCCTCTCCTTCCCTGGCACTATCGGTTGCTCCAATGATGGTGTCTGCATCCTCAAAGAGTTTTTTGATGATTCTGAGCTGCTTCATCACGCCTGGATCATTCTTATAGGTCTTACCCTCCTTCTTCTGTCTGGGAATCATCAGAAACTCCTTCGGCAGCATGGGAAGGTTGCCTTTCGACCAACTGTTATAGCCGTAGTTCTCTGGCAAGGCCAACTGTATCAGATGACCAAAGGCGTATGTCACCTGCCAGCCGTTACCTTCGTAGAAGCCATCCCTTTTCTGGGTGGCTCCTACGATTCGGGCAATGCTCTGGGCAACGTTGGGTTTCTCTGCTAATACTACCTTCATGTTATTCAATCAAGTGGAAATACATCAAGGATGGCAGTCTCAGAGATACTGCTGATGGTAGTATTGTTGTCATTCAGGAATGACTTCACATCACTCTCTGCGGACTCTAACGTGTCAGACTGTACCAGATACAACTCAGAGGTCTTTTTCTCCTTACCAGTGGTTTCATCCAAGGTAATGAATGACACCTTGGCCTTGAAGAACTTGTCTGCATCCTGATTGTCATTGATAATCTGTCCATAACCGGCAATCTTGATGTCCGTGACTTCAAACTCGCCCTCGATATAGGGTTTCAGGCACTCTGCTATACGACGCTCTGCCTCACCGAAGGTAGCAGCTTCGACAACATACTGCTCACTGACCTTCTTTTGCTGGCCATCCTCCATCGTCTTCTGGAGTTTGACCTTTACTTCAAAATACTTGTTGATTGTGTTTTTCATTTCTTCTCGTTTTTATTGAATGTTTACTTGATTTCTGACAGAACGATTCTACTGACTCCACCCTGTCCTTTCTTCTTGCTTTTATGCTTCTGATTGGTTGCCTTTTCTGTCTTACCTGTACCGACAATGGGCAGGTCGAAATGACGGATAACAGTCTGGCAGTCCTTATCGAGAAAATACCAACGCTGTGCTTTATACATGCAGCCATACTTGCTCTTTCCTGTATATGTCACACGAACCTTCCATCCTGACCAGGCACCTTTCTTTGCTTCACCAAGCATCCCAGAAAAGAGTCCTGATGACATGCGCATTTCCAAGTCGGCTAATGTCATGGTATAGGCATCGTCCAGATTGGGATTGGTCATATAATCCGTACGCTCCATCAGAACCTTGGTGACATCAGTAATGGTATTCATCATGTAGGCCTGCTCCCGCTTGGTAAAGTAGTTCAGACCAAAGGCTGAGTCTGGCTGTGCTATCTCCAACACCTTCAAGTTCTGGGGATTCTCCAGCGACTGCTCCAGATGGCTGGTCACCAGCTGCTCTATCATACTCTCCCTGCTCTGACAGGATGCCAGCAGCATGACTGAGAGCATGACTAATGGAATAAACTTCAATTTCTTCATCTTTGTTTCTTGTTATCTATTGTTCGTTTGTTACGCTAATATGACTTTTCCGTCCTCCAGCTTCAGTTTCTTATCAAACTGGCTTCCGTCCTTGCGGTAGAAATGAATGACCTCATCGGTCTCGCCATTATCGCAGAGCTGCTTCACTTCGTCGGGTGTCACCTCATGGCCGTCAATGGTTCGCCAGACGGAGAACAGACATTTTACTTCTTCATTGCTGTAGTTACTGCAGTTGTAGGCTCGTGCGCCTACTCGTATCTCACCACCGCATTGCGGACACTGGCAGATGGTGGAGTTCAGCATCACCTTTCCCTCTACCGTGGTAGAAAGTAGTGAAGAAAAGTGCTTTCCGGCTTTGGAACAAAAGCCATCCAGAATCTGCTTCTTACCAGCCAGGAAGTTCTCGGCTTCCTCTTCCGTGATGACTCTATTACAGATGGTACTGCCGATATAGAAGTTACAGTGACCGTCATTCTTCTTAAAGAAGTTCTCACAGGCATAGCCTTTTCCTGTTACCTTGATACGTCCACCGCATACTGGGCAGCGGCCTTGCAGGTAACGGGGAGGAAATGCCAGCTGTACTTTTCCGTCTTTGATAACGAGCTTACCCGTAAAGGGCTTACCTTCCTTGTTGCACATCTGAAGCTCGCCTGTCTCACCGGTTTCAAGGAGTGTCTTTACGTCATCCTCTGTGATGAGTGCTCCGTGATACTGTCGGAACACCACAAACTTACAGTTGTACCATGTCCCGTCAGGGTTCTTACTTGAATTGTCACAGGCCCATCCGAAGGGGTGTTCTGTGATGTGGCCCTTTCCGCATATCGGACAGATGCCAATTGATTTAGTGTTTTCCATTCTCTTTTGTTTTTTTAAAGTGTTATCCTAATTCTTGTATTCTTGACTTCTTGTTTTCTTGAATGTTTTACCTCAGTAGGTCATCCCAATCACTGATGATACTCTCGGCAATCCACTTCCCCTGCATATAGTTGCACCATGTATCTGGATCGAGTCCTCGCCAGAGGTCTTCCCATGACAGGTACTGTATCTGCCAAGAGAGGATATAGAGGGCATTGTTAATATCTTCCAGACTACTTACAATCTTCTCGCACAGCCAGTAGCGCTCAGCGGCATTAAGGAGGTTTACCTTATTGCCGTCCACGGTCTTGGTTTTCACCAGTGAGGTACACAGGGCTGACAGACTACCTATCTCGGTATAGACACTCTTCACTTCATCTGAAACGGCCAAGGCGATAGCCGTACCTTTTAGATGTCCCTTGCAAGCACTCGTCGCGGCTCTGATATTCCTCGGAATCTCAATGGTGACAAGCTCCGTTGTACGTTTCACCTGATAGAGGTTCTGCATCAGTCCTGACACGTTGGCCATATAGTCGAGCACTTTTTCTTCTATGGCATGCAACTGCTGAAGCTGTACTTCCTCGATGCCAGTAGCAGCCAGAATCTTTTGCTGCGTGCTATGTCTAGTATCAAAAAGCGACTTCAAAGTAAAAGTCTGACCTGTCACCGCTGCTGTCAAGGCTGGGTCGGTCTGCTGGGCAGAAGTTGTCTGCGTGATAGTCAATAGCATAACGACTGCTACTATTCTTACTGTGTCTCTTATTCGCATTCCTGTTTTCATGGTTCTCACAATGTTCCCTTTCTTCTCTTTTCTTTCAGGTTCTCATTACGCTGATACTTGGTCTTCACGGGCAAGTCCTTCATGGGCTTGTTCATCGTCACATCATTCCAGTCCTTAAAGGCTTTCGGAGCTTTCCAGACATACACATGCCTATCCATGCCTAACTTCTCTCTGACCTTGGGCAAGGTGACTTCATTCTTGGGTAAACGGAGTTCATCCGCTCCTTTCTGGAAGATGATGGTATCATCGGTAGTGACAATGTTGATGAACTGACCGCAGAGCTGTGACTCCATCCTGATACCGTAGAGGATGCCGGGGGTGTCATTGTCGAAACAGTCCCAATATCTGGCTTGTGGGTAATAATCGGTAATACCCTTAATCTGCTGACCCGAAAAGGTGCCGCCAGTAGAGACAAACACGGAGGTTTCGAGATTGAGTCTGGATCTGTTCACCTGATAGAACGCCATAGCATCATAGCCGCTCTCGAAGAAATAGATATTTCTGGCATTCTTGCTTAGGCAAGCGTCTCCTGTCGTCGCCGAGCGGTCGGGCTGCTCCTTCGTAAAATCGGCTATCCATGCGGCACTACTACTGTTTGTACCTGGTGCCTTCTGACGGAAGTTGTTATAGCCTCGTAGCTCAAAACCCTCTATCTTCTCTGAACCTGGCTGGGTATAAGGAAAAGCCAAGTCTTTATACTTATACTGGGCCTCGGTATCTGTCACGCGCATGATAAACGGCAGGAATGTCCTGACGGTCTCTTCATCGATACTACGTGCCCTGAAGAACGACATCACAGCCTCGAAGTGTTCTGCGGCATTCTCCATCTGGAACCTTCCAATATCAAAGGTCTGGGGCTTCAGCTCCTTGTACCTGTCCTCGTTCTTTGCGATAAAGCTGTCATCACTGGTGAGCTTCGACATGACGGCAGCAAGCATTTCTGCCTCGCTGTTCCCCGTCACACCGAAACTGTTAATGTTTTCCTTGATCAGACTGATGGCATCGCCGCCACTGGCTCCGTTTCTATGAAAGTAGGTCTGGCTGGACTTGTCGTTGGGGTGACTGATAACGATAGAGTCTATCTTATGCCCACGACCGTCCCGGATATTGTACTCGACATACTTTCCGACACCGGCTTTCCTGTCGAGTTTATAACCGAGATAGGCAGCGACATCATCCACGCCGACCTTTTCCTTAAACGCTTTGTATTCTTCAAACATATCTTTCACTGTTAATTATACGGCTCTGGCTCTGGAACGCTGCTCCTGCTTCGGTTGGGAGAGTTCCTTGCCATAGTACTTCTGAACCAAAGCGGCCTTGGTGGTGGTATGTTCGAAGAAAGCATTCCTGTCTTCCTTATCCAAAGCCTTGACACTCATCTGCTGACCGTCAACCATTGCCCTTACTCCGTAGTTACCGCTCTTCATCTTGAACACGGCGAAGTGGTCTATCTTCTTACCATCCTCAGTTTCGAGCTTATTGAACTGGTCCAAGGGAATGGTCTTGGCCTTCTGCTCAGTTGGTTGCTGCAGCTCATTCGCTTTCGTCTGAGTTTCCTTTCTCTCAGAGATACGCTGCTTGGCAATATCTTCCAGACTGTCGCAGATAGCCACACGATGACCGTCACGGACGAGTTTGGGGAGGTACTTATCAAGGCTGGTATTCTTGAAATTGACATAGGAGATGCCTTTTTCATCGCCCTTACCTTCCTTGGGTTCAAAACCCTCCTTGATAATATGCTGCTCTTTCAAGCCTGTGGACTTGGCCACCTTCTTGGCATCTTCATCAAAGGCTTCATAGAAATCACCCTTGCGCATCAGAAGCAGGGCATCTGGATGCTTTTCCTTCAAGTCCTTAAAGACAGTAGCTGTTTCCTTGGCAAGTTCTGCCTTTTCTTCAGCCTTAGTCATGGGCTTGGCAATGGGTTCAGCGGCCATGTCCATCTTGGTTTCAGGAGCAACCTTAGTTTCCGTTGTTTTTCCGTTGTTTGCTTCCTCCTTGGGCTGCAAGGTCTTCATGCCCATCTCCAGACGCTGGGCATCAACATGGTCGAGAATCATCTTCGATGCCTTGTTGACATCGGCCATCACACTGAGGATGAATCGTGGTTCCTTTTTCAGCGTGTCCATCCATCCGTCCACATACTTGGCATTGTTGTCGAGGATGCGCTTGTCAAAGCCCATCGTATTGCCGACCATGGCAGCGGTCAACTCTGCTACCAGCTCTTCCTTGGCATACTTCGGATCACCGAAATGGCCTTCCATATCTCGGCCAAGACGCTTTTCAACTCCTGTCGAATGGGCCATCTCATGAGCAATGGAGCTATAGTACTCCATGCCGTCCTTATAGATTTCCTCGGGTGTATCGTGAATCTTGAACTGGGCTTTCATCGGAACGGTAATCTCATCCTTCGAAGGACTGTAGGATGCGCCTGCACCTTCAACGGCCTTAATCTTACAGACCCATGCCTGCTTGTCAATCATCGCGTCAAACTCCTTGGATTCGTACATGCCCTTGGTATCTGCGACATGCGGTGCCTTGAACTGTCCCGTCAGCTTTTCATACTGCTCTGGCTTCACCTCGGAAAAGTTGGTCTGCTGGAGATTCCAGACATAATAGCCCATCATAATAGGGATGGTCTTGACTTTCGCCTGCTCTGCCTTGGTCATAGCATCGTAGGCTTCATCAGATACCTTCTGGCCGTTCTCATCCTTATGGGTGACGTTCCAGTAGATGACGGGCATGGCCTTCTCGCCCTTGTTGACGGTGGCGCCTGCATCCCGAATCTGCTTATAGGTGGCATAGACAGGTGCATCATAGCCATTGATGGCGGTATGCAGCTGGAGGAAGAAGTCATTATGTCCTGAGTAGCGGCGACCGGAGAGGTTCTGGGGCAGGCCCTGAGTCCTGCCGCCGCCGTCAATCCAGCCTTTTTCCCACTGCTGACCTTTCATCTCCTCCAATCTTGTGACCATCATCTGAGCGAAGCGGTCGATGGCTTTCTCGGCCATCGTCTTCCCGCCAGTCTTACCCTCAGTCCGCTCCTGGGGCTTTTGCTCAGTCTCTTTTACACTGTTATCCTTATTGTCTTCCATAGTGTAGTCATTACTTTGTTGTCTTTAACTTGGAGTTCTGCTCCTATGCCAGTACGTGTTCCTCAGTGAGGGTCATAAACGCCTCTGCCGTCTCTTCGTTCATATCGAGGTCGTTTTCCACGCACCAGTGATAGTAGCCATCTTCCATTTCCGGCTGGCGACGGATAAACTCGCGCCAACCAATCTCTCCCGATTCTTTGAGCTGAACCAGCTCTTCATAAGTGTTGTTTGTATTCTCCATTGTTTTACAGTTTAAAAGCGTGTTTTCACAGTATAGATTATAAGGTCTTGTGTTCTCATAGTATTCTTCTGAAATGGCAAGAAATTTTCTCTTTGTTGAAGTGTTATCCTGTTTTCTCTTAACCTTTGGGATTACCTTTGTTACTAATTACATTCCGAAATGGATGGTCTGTTTGACCTCTTCCTTGATGGTCTTAGACTTTTCTTCTTTCTTCTCCGTCTTAGCCTCTGGAGCCTTGTACTTCTCCTGTACCTGCTTGTACTCCCAGCGGTTTTCGTCGGTCTGCCAGTAGCCCATCGCACCGGGATTGGCCATATCCCATTTGATTTCCTGCTGACGTTTCCACTCGCCCATGTCACCGTCGATGGCCTTGAAGCCGGAGTTCTGTCGGAGGTCAACACCCACAGTCACTTTGGTATCGCCAACCTCCAGTTCTACAGGCTTACCTTCTCGGATAGCCTGACGCTGGTTCTGGCCAAGTGTGATGTTTCTCACATGCTCCAGCTCGTCGATGCGCCTGTCAATCTCTGCCTGCTTCACATCGCGTTTCAGCAGTGACTTGGTTTCCTGGTCTGCCTGCAGGTACATGGTACGTGTCTTGTTTCCCTCACGGACATCCTTCGTGATAACCTCACCGGCCTGCAACTGTTTCTGCTCCTTGTCGGTCAGCTTCAGGTCACTGACAATATCCTTGCTGACAGGATAGGCTTTCAGCACAGCCTTACCATCCTCACTACGCTGCAAACGGAGTTTCACGGGCATGGTGACAATAATGCCATTATCCAGCTGGTCACGGATCTCCACCAAGGGAGTGGCCTCGCCGTTCAGCAGTTTCTCTTTGATTTCCTTGGGCATCGATCTCACATCAATGTCGATACGCTCAAAATCCTTTTGGCTCAGTTCTCTTTCGTTGAATAGCATACTCTTTTCGTTTACTTGTTACACCTTATTATTATATATGTGGCAGGCTTTACCTTCGAGGATAAAAACTTTTTATTCCTTCGTTTTCTTCATCAGTTTGCCGTACCTTTGCACTCGTATTCAGGAGTGACGCGGTTCTTAAAACCGGGTGCAAAATTAAAACAAATAATATCATGAAAAGCAGAAAAAAATTATTCTTATACTTCTTATTCCTGCCGATAATTCCAACGTCTTGTCCGGCACAGTTCAATACCATCCAAAAGCAGCCACAGGTGGTTAAAAGTAAGCCGATTTCGGAGGTTCCAACTGATTCTTTGGTCTCTAAGGAAGATTATCATCCAGAGTACTTCGAACTACCTAATCATCGGGAAATAGCCATTGAGTACGACATTCCCCTGTTTGTATCAGTCAAAGATTCCATGATGATGGAACTGTTGAACCGACGTACCTCAGTGGCGCTTCCGTTGGACTTCATCCATGTCACTTCTGACTATGGCTATCGACGTGATCCAATTACAAGAGTGAAGGAAAAATTCCATAATGGTATAGACCTCCGCTGTGCGAAAGGCTCTCTAGTCTATGCGATGATGCCAGGAGTAATCGAAAAGGTAATCTATAGCGAAACTGGCTATGGCCACCACGTCATCATCAACCATGTAGGACTGCGCATCTTATACGGTCATCTGGGAATCATTGCAGTCAAGGAGGGTGATGTGGTAACGCCAGGAACCATCGTGGCACTGTCATCAGATACAGGCCGTTCGACAGGCCCACATCTGCATATCCGTGCAGAGAGACTGGTAAATGGTGAATGGAAGTCGGTCGATCCAGAGCCGTTCATCAATCATCTGAATAATTATATTGCAGGGCTGCGGGAGGAGATGGAGAACCTGCGCTTTGCTTCCAGACCGGACAAACCACTGAACCTCCACAACCTCTTCAAGGTTATGGAAGATTGTGGGGTGCTTTATCCGAAAATAGTAGCTGCTCAGTATTGTTTAGAAACAGGCTACGGTAGCAGCAATGTTTGCCGAAACTACAACAACCTCTTCGGCCTCTATAACTCAGCACATCGTGACTACTACCGTTTCCGCTCCTGGGAAGAGTCTGTTGCTGGTTATGTCCGTATGATACAGCGACGCTATGACCCCAAGAAAGATAGAGACTACTATGCATTCTTGAAACGTATCGGTTATGCGGAAAACATGGACTCCTACAACGCCAAAGTCCGGGCTATAGCAAACACGCTATAACACAAAAAAGCCCGTCCCTCGCGCAAGGGACAGGCTTGTCATTTCCTTTTATAGTGCATTGAAAATAGCCGCAACTACTTATTGCACTTGGTTAAAACCTCTGCAAAGGTACGACAAAAGAATTAAAGACACAAACTTTTGGGCCATTTTTATTCTTTTATTCGTAAATTCTAAAAACAAACAAATCTTTGACCCTAGAATTTTTAAAAAAGATAAGCGTTCATAAACTAACTGTTAGGTTAAAAATATGGATATTACCGAAAGTCTATGTACCCTTATGGAGAGATGGAAGAGATTTCAGATATCAAAAAAAGTCTTCAGTGCTAAGCATAAAAAAATTATGCTTCATCACTATCTATATTATAGTGATCAAAGAAATATGACTGCCCTGAAACCAACTTGCTGGTCTCCTGATACATAAACTTACACGTCAGATCATATATTGGCTTTGCCGTTGCCACATCAACAGCCTCCTTGAAAAACAGGCTATCACGATAGTAAGCCACTAATTCCTCATCATCCGTTTTATCCGCAGCAAAAAGGAACAGGTATTGGCATCCTACATGCTTCATGGCTTCAAGCACTTCCTTCACAACAAATTCCCAGAACACGACAACGCCCAGTTTCTGACCTTCCACACTCTCTTTCCAGAAATCCCTTGTATTCTCATTGGCACAGAAATGAACCAGTTCAATGCCACTGAAGGTCGAGCCCACATGAGTCACGTTCTCGCCGATTTCCTTTTCCAAGTCTTCAAGAATCGTCCCTCCTTTCTTCGGAATCTGCTCAATCTCCTTCTTCGTCAGGCCCTTATGTGAGCGCAGTTTCTCCCTGAACTTATCCACAATCATTGTCTCTTCCTGAGTAAGCTGCTCCTTGGTAGAAATGTCATCCAGATAAGTCATCAGCTTATTCAGAAGTTTCAGGCTGTGGTCATCAATGAAACTGTCATACAGCATACCACACTTCAGTGAGAAATAAAATAGCAATTGCCCCTCTTGGTTCTTCACCACATAATAGGCCACCTTGCCAGTTTCATCCTCTTGGTATGCCTCATTCTGAAGGGTATCGGAAATCGATGAATTACGACTGTTGAAAAACTCATCAACAAGACGGAAGTTCACGTCATTACTCGAAAGTCTTTCACAACTCAGGCTATCAATCTTAGCCCGCTGCTCCGGTGTTATCTTCATGCTACGACCTCCTTCTCCTCAATCTCCCGGAGCTTTTTCAGCATAAACCTGCGTGTTTTAATACGCTCTGCGTCTTTTTCTATATCATGGATGTCGAGATAGGTATCACATCTATCATCCCTGTCAGAACTTCCTCTTGCATGCTGCCATGAATAATCTCCGTGCGAAAGAGCACTCAGACTTAGCGAAGACTTAGGAGCATACTGTTCAAACACCTTGTCGAAAACTGGTTTATATTTCTCAACTATATCATCAGAAGGCAAATCATGGAGTGCATCAGCCTTATAGAGTTGCCTGATGCTCACTATCACAGGACCAAACTTCCACGCAGAGAAAGGCTCATCAAACATTGGCTTACCCAGCTGAATGATGCACTCCCTCTGAGTGAAATAAAGCAACTTATGTAGCTTCATCTCATCAATCCGCTCACCGAACTCCTGTAAGTAACGCTGACAGATATAGGACGCTATTTTCACCACACTTTCCATAATTCTTTTCACTTCTCTGGTGCAAAAATAAGAATAATATTTCAATTTTGTATCATTTTCAACCTTCTTTTAATAATTTCAAGCAATAATTATGCCAATTTTTGCACATTTACGCCTTTCCTGCGCATATTTTTTTTCTTACTGAAGTCCCGCCCCCCCACCCTGCTTGGAGTTTTTCCGCTTCTCATTTTGTTCAAATTCTTATTCTCTTACCTTTCCAAGCAGGCTGGCAGTGAGCTGAGTTACTTCCTCATTGATGCGTCGGAAGTTCCTTGATAGCATCACTTCCTTTTCGTGCTCGTTCTCAAAACAGTACTTCTTTGGCAAGGGCGTATAGTGCTTCTTTTCCTCCTCGATATGGCGCATATCAAAGTTCGTTTTACAGAAGAACTTGGTGGTCTTGAACTCATCGGTCTCTTCGAGGTTCACACGCTGCATAGCGGCAGCTTCCGTAGGTGTGAAGTCTCGTGCCGTCTGTCCGCAGATCCAACCTGTGGCCATATCAGCAATCTTCGCAGCAGGAACCAGGCAGTCCATTTTTTCGTTATACGAGGTCGAGACGCGTTCATCATTAATGCTGATGCTCTGGGTGGTCTGCTTGACCTTGCCGAAGATGTCATTCTGCAACCATTCCAAGGTTTCCTTGTTTCTGGCTGAGCCTGCAAAAACATTACCACAAGTAGTAATCACCTTCTGCATACCGTTCTTTCCGTAGTCTGCCTCCAACTGGGGCAGTTCCTGAAAGGCCATCGTCACACTCACCTTATTGCTTCGTGCCGTACCAATCAAGCGGTCAATCTTATGGAAATAGAGCGTAGGCAGCTCATCGATGATGATGCTCACTGGCACGTTCTTACCCTGGCCGCTGTTGACACGGGTAGTCAGACGGTTCAGAATCAAGGCGTTCAACGAACCAATGACCTGTTCCTTTTCTGGGTCATTGGCGATAATCAGATAACTTGGATTTTTCGGGTCAGACACCTTCAGATCAAAGTCATCACCTGAGAAAACCCAATAGGCTTCCTGTGATACAAGACGTGCTGCATTGACACGCAATGTACCAACCATACCTTCCAACTGATCCATAGCCTTGTTATCATATGCAGACTTAAACGGAGCCATCAGCGACATGATGGTTTCATCCTGCATCAGGATATTAAAGACATCCTCGTAAGACAGTTGCAGGAAACTGAGCACATGGGGCATATCGCTGTACTCACCCGTAAAGGTGTCAGGCTGCACTATCTTTCCATTGTCGTCCTCGTAAAACTCATCCTCTATAAAGACCACTCTACCCTCTCTATCCACATAGGAGAATCCTTTCAGGGTTACAGGCATACCGTCGGCATCGGTGCTCACATTGTTTCCGTCGCTATCTGTGAAGTCCAGTATTACTGTGCCATTTTGATCTACAGCTACATAGTCACTCCACATGCGAATCTTGATTTCGAGCTTCTGGCCATCACTGATAATCATATGATGCAGCTTTCTGCCGTTCTTCCATGCGACAGGTCTGAAAGTCACAAAGAAATAGATGATAGCTGCCAGGAAGTTCTCGGCAGAGTTGGTGAAGAACTTGTCGCTTCCACCGCCTCCAGCCTGTCCTGCGCCTTTGTTCAAGGCTGCAAGCAAGGTGGCCGCAGTCTCAGAGGCAGCACTCAAATCGGGGATGTACTTCCTTTGGATAGGGTTCACGCGGTTCGAATACTCTACATCGGTAAAGTTGATGATATTAAACTGCATCTTTTGGGGAATGTTCCCCAGCATCTTGTTCTTATTGAAGTGATAGAAAGTCATCTCTGCCAAGGCAGGAAACTTGTAGTCATAGACAACGAGCGAAAAGCCTTTGGCTGAATGCTGTCGAATAAACGGCTCCACAACAGAGAATGACTTACCACTGCCTGGTGTACCCACAACCCACGTACCACGGAAGGGATTCACCACATTGCACCAGCCTTTTCTCATTCTACCTTTATAATAGAAAATCATCGGGATATTGACACTGTACCTATTCTCAACAAGTTCCTCACACTGCTGGAAGCTCTCGTTCTCGAAGTTGAATCTGTCTTCACCCAGCTTGCAGTTGAAATACTGGGCAATGGCATCGAGGCTTCTATGGATACACATAACACCTGTTATCGAACAGACGAGATACAGCAGACGGTTCAGACTATAGCCTGCAATAGCTGTTCCCCAATGGCCTTGCTGCAGGAAGATACATAGCACGGTCAAAGTGATACCTGCCACACACGGATAGACAACCATCGTCCTGACATCGAACTTCAAGCTTCGTCGTGCGGTAGTGCCTGCACAGGTTATCAGAATAGTGACCAGCTCAATGACCTTGCAGGACACAACTGAGTTAAAGAAGCCCAGACGGGCTATCATCTGCAAAAAGGAGTTGGCGATGCTACTCCCTGTATGGACGGGCATGTGCATCACCAGCTCTACTATCAAGAAGATATAGATGAACGAGCGGAACAGATTATACATCTGCTGCTGTTCCTTGGATTCCTGAATCATTTACGCTTTGCTTAACTTTTCGTTTTTATCTTTCGCTATAGTTCTGTGCTTAATCGTCAAAGCAATCGGCATTCAGCACATCGTCATACTTGATGTTCAACTCAATGGTTCTGCCTGATATCTGGTTCTCTGAAACCTCAATCTTCAACACCTTAGCCTCGGGGAAGGTAAGTTTCTTGATGACTATCACATTACGATAATGTTTCTTGAAATGGTTCACGCGGTACAGCATGTACTCTGGTGTCAGCTCTATACTCTGGTAGTTGGTGGCCTTCTTCTGTTTCTTATCCTCCAGTTTTATACGTATATCCGAGATGTCATACGGAATCTGGGTCTTGTTCTCCATCGAGAAGTCTATAAAGAAATA
>Ga0310697_10002038_pt1 | contig 22176 bp, 18 predicted proteins | sample 172DNAGHGlowgp2_FD_203883 | JGI IMG/M metagenome (GOLD analysis project Ga0310697, IMG submission 203883) | Sheep rumen microbial communities from Palmerston North, Manawatu-Wanganui, New Zealand - 1728 DNA GHGlow gp2 (v2) (version 2) | ecosystem: Host-associated > Mammals > Digestive system >... | reverse complement strand
CGCCATCGCGCTTGGAGTTCATTGCCATTTGGAGCCACACGTTGCCTCCTTCGTGGAACCAAGCCGATTGTTTCACGCCCTCCATGTCGGCAAAGATGGCATGGATGCCTTCGTGAATCATCGCCTCGCGCTGGTAGTCGCCGTCGTTCCATTTCTGGTCGGCATCGTCGCGGAAACGGCTCACAGGATAGTAACTTGCCCACACGCAAGGCCAGCTGGCACCATCAGTGTATGTTTGGCTCTGATAACCACCTTTCTCCGTACTGCTCGTGTTGTCGTTGGCAAGTCCTGAGCCGAACACATAGACGAACGACTTGTAGCCACGACGCGCATTGATATCGGGCGGCCAGCCCATCTCGTCGCGGATATAGGCGAAGTCGGTGTCGTATTTCTTCATCATGTTCTCCATCTCTTTCTGCAACACTTCGCCTGTGCCGCACTCGCTGTTGAGGTTGTCTCCCCAATACACGCACCACCAGTCGCCATCCACGCGGTTGGCATCCTTGCCATTGCGCTGCTTGAACGTATGCGTTTTGGTAGGGGTAGGGAAGCCATTTGGATTCTCATCGCGGAAATCGTAACTCCAGCGAGGCGTGTGTTCCGCCCAGTTGTAGTTCTCTCCTTGGTGAGTCTGAACATCCACGATGAATGTGAGGGTTTGCACGTGGAGATGTCCGTCGATGTCTGTGTAACGGCTTGTCAGTGTGTAATAGCCTGCGTCGGCAGGTTCAGCAGCCGTGAGCACATAGTCGTTTTCGTTGATGTTCTTCACCGTCTTGCCAGCAGGGTTCTTCACGTTGAACTTCACGCTCTCACCTTCCTTGCGAGGGCGCAAACCGAGGGTAATCCTGTCGCCTGCATTCACTTGGATGAAGTTCTCGTATTGAGGCGCTTGGTCGTTCTGTTGCACGAAAGGTAGAGGATACCACGCATCTACCTTGTCGGCACGATGCACGGCATAGAGAGGTTCGTCGGAATGGACGCTTGACTTCTCGCCGATGGTGATGTCGAACACATAGACCACGGTGTCGGCTGTCTCGGGATTCACCAGCGCTTGCTTGATGACATAGTTTTCGCCTTCACTTACCTTCTCAGCATTGTGCCCGATGGTGAAGGTGGAAGCGCCATCGTAGCGGGAATAGACGTACATGCGATTCTGGTTGGAAGTGACAACACCTGAGGCATTGAAATTGTGTCCCCAAGGAGACAGATTGGAGCCTGAGTAGTAGTTGCCCGTAGTGCCTTGGATGGCATAGAACTTAGGATTCGTTCCCACATTGAGGGAGGAAAGGCTGAGTCCCTGCTTCAGCACGTTGAGACGCGCATTGCAGACGGTCTCATCCGCTTGGTTGAGGGTACGGGTGATGGTGAAGGTGTAGGTGTGCTTCATGTCTTTCGCAAAAGCGGAACATGCCATGCAAAGGACCATAACCGTTGCCAGCAAACGCAACGAAGAATGTAGTAGTGGTTTCATGAACAAGTTAAATTATAGTCAGTTAATGATGGTTAAGTGTCAATTCAACTGCAAATAAAACAAAAATAATTCGAATAGCAAAAAATTCTCATCATGAATTTATTTACGGTATAATATTTCTGCTGTTTAAAAGAATTTGATTATTTTTGCAATGCGGAAAATAGAATCACAGAGAGTATGTTTCGAGAACCTCTGAGTGATTGTGTTTCCGTGTCGGAAAAGATTGAATTTGAAACCTAAAAACGATTGAAGCATGGAAAGAATGGATTACTGGCTTTCAAATAACCTTCAAATAGCAAAGGAAAATAGTAAGATTTGTGCAAAAACTATCGGTGGATTCGCCATTTTTGCCATATTGTCAGTGTCTTCCGCTTGGGCACAGCAACGCTATGAGTTCCAAGCCTCAGAGTATGTGAGTACTGACGACAGTCGTGCTCCGCAGTCGGCATTCAGCTACGACATGGATAAGAATTGTTTCACCATCAATGCTCGTGGAGCCAACAACATCGCTTTCAAGATGTCGAGTGATGTGAGCAACAAGTATTTCATTTGTCCCGACCAACAATACTACGTGATTGAGGGTACCAACCTTTCGACTTCTGCCACGAGTAGTTATGTGTGGTGGTTCAATGGCGTCAATCGCGGATCGCAAGAACCAGCCAACGCTTATTATACCACGGCTTCGGGCAGGACGTTGGTGGTGTGGAACATAGCGCAGAACAGCCTGATGTCATCGGGCATGGATTTCACGGAGAGTAGCATTCTGATTTCCGCGCATGGACAAAGTTTCATCAATGCGCAAGGACTCACCTCCACTTCCTCTTCAAGCACCATTCATCGAGTGGATTATTTGGAGAAGTATGGCATCGCCACGCTCTATCCAGAATTGCAGTCGAAATTGGGCTATACAGAGAAGTCGCTGACCACTGAGATACGCAGCAAACTCGAAGCTACTATTCAGGAGGCACAGCAGAAATTGCAGACAGGAAAAAGCAAGAGTCTGCAGGCTGCGGTGGATGAGGCTCTTGCTGTTGTTGCATCGCTTTCTGCCACTTCTTATGCAGAAGCCTACAAAGCCTTGCACCCACTGCAAAATGCATTGCTGAGCAGTGTGTTGAACGAAGCGGTGGAATCGGCAGATGTCTTTCCTGGAGGGTTACACGTGAAACAATCATCGCTCCACACCTATGTTCTTTTCTATGCAGACCATGTGGTTCGCATTCTGAAGAGTCGTTCGCTCTTGGCTGACATCGACAAGCTGAGCATGTCGGTGATTCGTTCGTTCGATGGAAGTCAGAACGTCACTGCCGACCTCGCGGATGACGAAATCATCACTGTCACCAACGGCAATATCACCATCCAGGTGAATCGGGAAGATGGGCACATCAGTGCTTTCCGCGCAGATGGTAGTTCTCTGATTCGCGAACAGAGTTATGGCACCTCGTTCAAGGAACGTTCGCACGTGAATGAATATGACCGCTTCACCATTCGGTCCACTTTTGCACTCGACAAAGATGAATACATCTTCGGCATGGGACAGATTCAGGATGACAAACTGAATCGCCGCGGTTGCACGCTCGACCTCGAGCAATGGAACATGCGCGTGTGTATTCCTTATTTCCAATCGAGCAAGAACTATGGACTCTTCTGGGACAACTACTCGCCTTCCACTTTCAGCGATAACTATGTGGACACTTACTTCGAGAGTACGGGTAGCGAAATCGACTACTACATCTTGGCAGGCGACGACAGCCAAGGTGTGATGACTGCTATGCGCTGGCTGACAGGCGATGCTCGCATGATGCCGCTTTGGAACTTCGGACTCTATCAGTCGAAGGAACGCTACAAGAGTGCCAGCGAAACGATGGGAATCATCCAGAAATACAGAGACCTTCATGTGCCAATCGACTGCGTGGTGCAGGATTGGCAGTATTGGGGGAATAACTCGCAGTGGAACGCTTTGGAATTTCTCAATTCCTCGTTCAGCAACTATCAGCAAATGATTAACAGTGTTCACAATAATCATGCGCATCTGCTCATCAGTGTGTGGGCGAACTTCGGCAGCAACACCAAGCCTTTTGCAGAACTTGAGAAGTTGGGCAGGCTCATCCACGTGACCAGTTATCCAAGCGATGTCACCGTCTATCCTTACGATGTGTGGAGTGACCGCGCACGCGACATCTATTGGAAATACATGTATAACGGACTGGTGAGCAAGGGTGTGGATGCCTACTGGATGGACTCCACCGAACCCGACTACGATCGAAAGAGTGATTCTGAAATGGACTACCTGAGCGACTGCGGACGCACATGGCGCATCATGAGGAATAGTTTTGTGTTGGGCCATGTGAGTGGAGTTTATCAGCATCATCGCGAACAGCAAGCCACCGATACACAGTTGGCACAGAAGCGAGTGAGCATCCTCACACGTAGTGGATTTGCAGGACAGCAACGTTATGCAGCCCAAACGTGGAGTGGCGACATCTCGGCATCGTGGGAAACACTTCGCAAACAGATTCCAGCCGCTCTCGGATTCACCACTTGTGGAATTCCTTATTGGAACAACGACAATGGTGCTTTCTTCGTGGGTTACCAATGGGGTGACAATGGTCCGTTTAGCGATCCTAAATACCGCAGCCTCTATCTGCGCTGGACTCAGTTCAGCACCTTCACAGGAATGCTTCGTTTCCACGGCAGTGGACACAATTGTGAGATTTGGCAAATGGGTCAACAAGGCGATGCCAGTGGTGATTTCGACCAAGTGCTCAAGTATATCAAGATGCGCTATAGCTTGTTGCCATATATCTACAGCACAAGTTGGCAAATAACCCATCATCAGCGCTCACTGATGACTGCTCTGCCTCTTGCCTTCAATGCCGACCGTAAGTGCTATGACCAGAAGTATGAATACATGTTTGGCGACGCTTTCCTCGTGTGCCCTGTGGTGAACGAAGGACAAACTATCACCCACAACTATCTGCCTGCTGGGCAGCAGTGGATTGATTTCTGGACAGGTGAGCAACTGGAAGGTGGACAGACCGTGACGAAACAAGCATCCATCGACGTCATTCCGCTCTACGTGAAAGCGGGTAGCATTGTTCCTTGGGGTCCTGAGGTGGAGTGGTCCAACCAGAAACCATGGGATTCGCTCGAACTGCGCGTTTATCCAGGACAAGATGGCGACTTCACACTCTACGAGGATGAGTTCGACAACTACAACTATGAGCAAGGCGCTTACACCGAGATACCGATGCATTGGGACGATGCACGTCGTACCCTCACCATTGGTGCTCGCGAGGGCAAAGGATTCGATGGTATGCTTCGTGAGCGTCAGTTCAATATCGTGCTGGTGAATGGTTTGCGAGGCATAGGAGATGCCCATGCCACTTCGTTTAGCGCCACCATTCGCTACGTGGGAGAGGAAGTGAGTGTGGTGCTTTCCGAAGAATTTCAAGCGGAGGTGAAGGAGGACTGCACCAACGAATATATTCAGAACCCGAGTTTCGAGGCTGATGGCAGAGCGCTTACGGCGATGATGCCAAAAGGTTGGAAAGGAAATATCAACACATCGTGGTACGGTGTGAATGTGGGTGGCGGCAATGACAATCCTGCTGCCACCGATGGCACTTACCTTTTTGGCGTGTGGGACGGAAGTGCGAACAAACAAGCGCGCATCCATCAGAGCATCACATTGCCTGCGGGTGACTATCGCCTCACTGTGGATATGCAGGCAAGCAACCGCACCACTGCCGACCGCGTGGGTAAGCAGAGACTCTTTGCAGGAGATAACGTGGCGTATTTCCGTGACCAAGTGATGTCGGTTGGACAGGGTGACCTCATACCCTTACAAACTGTGAGTCTTTCCTTCAGCGTTCCTGCTGGAGGGGAGTCTCTCTCGATAGGTGTGGATACGAGTGATGCACCTCACGAAACTTGGTATAAGATTGATAACTTCCGCCTTTATCGCATCCTTCAGCAAGCAGTCATTCATGACCCTACTGACGCGATTTCTCTTCCTCGAGTTTCCCATCCATCATCATCTGCTACCTACGACCTGAATGGGCGCTTGATTTCTAAAGGTGGAAAGCAACAAGGGATGATAGTAATAAAAGGAGGAAAGAAACTATACTCTGCTCATTAGATTTGCAGAAGATTCCTCAATGTCCACCAGGCGAAGAAGAGGATGATGTAGGTCCAGAGAGTGTAGCGATGGTGTGTGAAACGACGGAGGGCGTTCTTGGGTGAAAGAATGCAATCAGAAAGGAGAACGAGGAAGAAGAAAGGGATGGAAAGAATGAAGAAGTAGTTGTAGGAAAGGGCTTCGGCGAAATGACCGTGGAGGACGGCATGAGCGGCACGTTGGATGCCACAGGCTGGACACTGGGTGCCTGTGAGGACACGCCACATGCACTTGGGAATGAAAGGGGAGACCGAAGTGGTATCTACACAGTAATAAAAGATTCCCGCCACCAAGATGGCGACAGGAATCAAGATTCTGAGTATGTGTTGATTGTTTTTCAACAGATAAAGAAACTAACTTGGCTTAGTAGCTGTTACTATAGCTGGCACCAAGACCAATAATGATGAATAATCCAATGTAGAGGACCCAACCAATGACTGAAATGATAACACTCCACATGGTCCATTTCTTGGATTTGCTGGCTGCATCATAGGCAGCAGCATATTGTCCTGCAGCCCAAAAAGAATCCACTTTGGCAGCATAAACGATGGAGACAATACCGAATGGGAGGCAGCAGAAGATGGTGGCGAGAATTGCCCAAATCATGTTGCTGCTTGGCGGTACAGAATATCCCTCATTGCTTGGGTTGTTCTGATAAGTCTGCTGCTGAAAGCCTTGGTTTTGATAATTTTGCTGCTGGTAGTTCCTGTAACCTTGGCTTTGCTGTTGGGTGTTCTGGTAACCTTGGCTTTGCTGCTGATAACTCTGTTGCTGATAGTCTTGGCTCTGCTGAGAATCTGTTTGTTCTCCAGCTGAATTTGGGTCGATTCTGCGAGAATCGTTGCGTTCGTTTTTGTCGTATGCCATAGCTTTTTGAATGAAGAATGAAGAATGAATAGCCAAAGAAGAATGATGAATGAAGAGTGGAAAAACGGATTCTTCATTCTTCATTAAAAGAATTTATTCCAATGTGAGTTCCTTGATGAGACGTTTTGCCTTGCCGTATTTCTCGATGATGGAGAGGACATAGCGGATGTCAACGCCAATGCAACGCTGAAGATTCGTGTCGAACTTCAAGTCGCTCGACATGGCTTCCCAGTTGCCATCGAAAGCAAGACCGATGAGACGACCTTTCTTGTCATACATGCCCGAACCCGAGTTTCCACCTGTGATGTCGTTGTTCGTGAGGAAACAAAGTTGCAGGTCTTTGCTCTTGCTGTCGATGTATTTCTTTCCGAAATCGCCCTTTTTGAGCCAAGCATAGACTTCAGGGATGAGTTCGTAGTCGGGATTGCTGCCCTGCTTCTCGAACTTGTCGATGATGGACTGCGAAGGAGTGAAGCACTCATAGGTAAGGTCCTTCGAAGGCGAATAACCCTCCACGATGCCGTAGCTCATGCGGAGCGTGAAATTGGCATCTGGATAGTATTCCTTGTCGCGATTCATCTCGCGGAGTGCATCGCCAAGGAGTTGCTCGTAGTGGTCGATAGGTGAAGCCCCGTACATCTTATAAAGCAAAGTGACAAGGTCGATGGCTTGCATGAAGATAGGGTCTTCGCCTACTTCGGCAAGACTTTCCACTTGTGCCAGGTCGGCTGGACGAGCAAAGATGGATTTGCTAAATAGGAAATCGGCGTATGCGTTGTAGTCGCCGTTGAAGAGAGAATCCACCACTTGGACATATTCGGGAAGATAGGACGAGTCGGGCACGTGCTCCACATAGTTCTTGGCAAGTGCGGCGAAAATTTTCTTGTCGGTGTTGATGTCGATGTCTTTGAATGATTTTTCCACTTCCTTCTTGAAATCGCCTTGCTTTCCTTGAGCCATACCAATCATCTGTTTGATTGCAAATGCAAGGATGTCGCTTCCGCTCCAGAAACTTTCCTGCCAAAGATTCATGGCAAACTGTTGCTGATAGGAGCGAGCATACTCCTCTTTGAGGGAGTCGAGGATGCCGATGTATTTTCCTCTCTCTTCAGGTTTCTGCTTCGCCCATTCAAGGATTTCCTTTTCGAGCGCCTGCTTTTCGGCAATCACACCGAGGTCTTTCAAAGCCTTGTTCTGACCAATGGAGAACTTCCAGTAGTTCGAACTCTGGGCATATTTCGATGAATACATGATGCGGAGAGCATCCGACGAGTTCATGGCATCAGTCATGATGGCTTGCTTCACGCCACGCACCTGAATGCGGTTGTCGTTCACCGTGCGCATCGTGTTCTCAATGCCGTAACTCGAGAGGTAGCGGTCTGTGTTGCCTGGATAGCCGAACGTCATGCAGAGGTCGCCAGGCTGATAACCTTGGAGCGAAATGTGAGCATACTTCACAGGTTTGTAAGGCACGTTGTCCTTCGAGTATTCGGCTGGCTTGTTGTTCTTGTCGGCATAGATGCGGAACACCGAGAAGTCGCAGGTCTGGCGAGGCCACATCCAGTTGTCGGTGTCGCCGCCATGCTTGCCGAGGCACTGAGGCGGAGCGAACACGAGACGGACATCGCTATAGCGCTGATAAACCGACATGTAGTATTTACTGCCTTTGTAATAAGGTACCACCTCACCGTGGATGCCATTCACTGAGTCCTCAATGGCCTCTTGCAGAACCGTGGCAACGGAGTCGATAACGAGCATACGCTGCATTTCGTCCATGTCGGGAGTAGTGGCTGCCAACAGTTTGTCCGTCACGTCGTAAGTGTTGAGATGGAAATCCACATACAGGTCCTCGTTTGGTAGTTCGTCTTTTAGTTTCTTGGCGAAGAAGCCGTTTTTCAAGTAGTCGTGCTCCGTGGTGGAGTGGTCCTGAATGGAACCATAGCCACAGTGGTGGTTGGTGAATACCAATCCGTCGGGACTGACAACGGAACCCGAACAGAAACCGCCAAACTGCACGATGACATTGTTGAGCGCAGGATGTTCCGTACTGAAAATCTGGTCGTGCGTCAGTTCGATACCCATCGAATGCAGGATGGAATCAGTCTTTGCCGAAAGATTCGATATCATCCACATACCCTCATCAGCGCGAGCACCCATGAGTGTCAGCATTGCAATGACACTAAGAAATAGTCGTTTCATTTTTATTCTTTATAGTTTTTATTTTAATCCTTCCTTCTTCTTTCTCTGTAAGCTTCGGTTCTGCCGAAGCCCTTTTTCCTTTCTTTGTTTCTCCGTAAGCTTCGGTTTCGCCGAAGCCTTTTCCCTTCTCAGTAAGCTTCGGTTCTGCCGAAGCCCTTCTTCATTTAAAATACTTCCCCACGTAAGGCAAGCTCTTCAGCGGCAAGTCCTTCTTCACTACGTAAGCGAGGAATATGCCGATGAGCACCGTGTTAATGCCGATGCGGGCAATGGCAGGCCATTCTGCAGGCAGCATTTCCATCACGGCGAACAGCACACCCGTGAGCAGTAAGTATGCGCCGATGTCCTTCAGCGGATAGTCGATAGGATTCTTCTTCTGTCCCACAAAATAGCTGAGGACCATACTCGTGAGATAACCAGCAAAACCGCCCCAGGCACAAGCCCAGTAGCCAATCTTCGGAATGAAGATGATGTTCACGGCAATCAGCACCACGCAGCCAGCCAGCGAGAACCACGCACCCCAAATGGTCTTGTCGATGAGCTTGTACCAGAACGAGAGGTTGAAATACACACCCATCATGATTTCCGCAGCCATCACAATTGGAATTGTCCCCACAGCCCCACGGTAGCTCTTGCCAAGGATAAGTATCAGAATGTCCATGTAGCCCATGACCATTAGGAACGCCAAGAACGTGAAGATGAGGAAATACTTCATGCTTTCAGCGTACATCTCCTTCGCGTCCGAGTCCTTACTCTTCGCAAAAACGAGCGGTTCGTAGGCATAGCGGAATGCCTGCGTAATCATCGCCATAATCATCGCCACCTTCACGCAAGCGCCATAGATGCCGAGTAGCACCTTGCCTTCCTCTGGGTCGGGATAGACAAATGGAAAAATCATCTTATCCACCGTCTGGTTCAGGATGCCCGCAATACCCAACACGAGGATAGGCCACGAGTAGTTGAACATTCGTCGCAACAGTTTCCCGTCGAAATGCCATTGGCTGAACATCTCCTTCATCTCAGGAATGAAGAAGAACGTGATGATGCTCGTGCAGAAAAGGTTGATACTGAACGCATAGCCTTGAATGTCGTCAGGACTGTAGAGCTTGTGAACGATGTCGTAAACCGTACCAGGCTCCGTATATTTGTCATAAAGCGTAGGCAGCAGGGCAAACCAAATGAGGTTCAGAACGATGTTGATGAAGATGAACAACAGTTTGAGTGCAGCGAACTTGATAGGACGCTTCTGGAATCGCAACAAACTGAAGAAAATGGCTTGGAACGCATCGAGCGACACCACCACCGACATCATCCACACCCATTCAGGATGGTTCTGATAGTGCAGTGTTTCCGAAATCCCAGGTAAGAACCCGAAGATGAACACCAAGAAGACCGCGATGAGCGCACAAACCACTGTCAGTGCCGTGGAAAACACCGTATTCGCTTTCTCCTTCGCATCGTTCGCAAATCGGAAGAAAGTCGTTTCCATTCCGAACGTAAGAATCACGAGTATCAGTCCCGTAAACGCATATACATTCGTGATTTCCCCATATCCTCCACTGGCAGATGGTATCGTCACCGTATAGAGCGGTACCAGCAGATAGTTCAGAAACCGCCCAACAATACTACTCAACCCATAGATTGCCGTGTCTTTTGCTAATGCTTTTAAGTTTGCCATAATCTAACCACAGACATTTAATAAAACCACGAATTACTCGAATTTACACTAATTTTTAGCTCGGCGTATGCCAATAATTATTTTTTTATTTTATCGAACCTTCAGCTCGGCATAAGCCAATTTCTCTAATTTTAAAAATGCTGGCATTTTTGTTCGTGAAATATGATTAATTAATCTTTTTTAAATTCGTTAAATTCGAGCAATTCGTGGTTGAGAATAATCCCAACTTGTTTTTTATCATTACTATACAATAAATCTCTCGAATTGTAAAGAGGTTGAACCAAAATTGATGAGTAGTGCAAGCTTTTTATTTGCTACTTTAGCGTAATTGATGGCTTGGGCTCGATGTAAGTCATCAATTTCTTGCGCAGCCTTAAGTTCTACAATGATATTTTCATAGCAAATGAAATCTGGTACAAACAAACTTTCCAGAGTTATTCCTCGATAGTTTGGGTGTAAAGGGACTTCCCGTTGATAAGGGATGTTTTCTTTTTTTAACTCAATTTCTAAAGCGTCTTGATACACTTTTTCCGTGAATCCACATCCCAATTCACTATGTACTTCCATTGCTGCACCAACAATCTTATAAGCTTCATCTTTATAAATCATATATAATGCTAATCAATTATGTGTAATATTTTTTTTACTATTAATTCGTTGAATTCGCGTAATTCGTGGTTTTTTAAATCTCATTGGTTTCCACAATTTCAATTTCTGTATCCCTCAATTAATTCGTTGAATTCGTGTAATTCGTGGTTTCTTGAAATATCATTGTTTCCCGTCAATTTCTATTCCCATTAATTAATTCGTTGAATTCGCGTAATTCGTGGTTTCTTGAAATCAGAAGTCATCGAAGAGATTATTCATCATCGTGCTGTTCTGTGGTACACGTCCGAGGTGGCGGTATGCCAGTTCAGTCACCTCGCGTCCTCGTGGTGTGCGCTTGATGAAACCCTCCTTGATGAGGAACGGCTCATACACCTCCTCCACAGTGCCAGGGTCCTCGCCGATGGCAGTGGAAATCGTACCGATACCCACAGGACCACCCTTGAACTTATCGATAATCGTCGTCAGAATCTTGTTGTCGATTTCGTCAAGACCAAACTTATCGATGTTCAGTGCCTCCAGAGCAATATGAGCGATTTTCGTGTCGATGCGTCCCGTACCCTTCACCTGAGCGAAGTCACGCACACGACGGAGCAGCGCGTTGGCAATACGTGGCGTTCCACGACTCCTACTTGCTATCTCACCAGCAGCATCCACGTCGCAAGGCACATTGAGCAGACGGGCAGAACGAAGGATAATCGTCTGCAGAATCGAAGCATCGTAGTATTCCAAGTGCATGTTGATGCCGAAGCGCGCACGGAGCGGAGCCGTCAGCAGACCGCTGCGCGTGGTGGCACCCACCAGCGTGAACGGATTCAAGTCAATCTGAATACTTCGAGCTGAAGGACCCTTGTCAATCATGATGTCGATGCGGTAGTCCTCCATCGCCGAGTACAAGTATTCCTCCACGACCGGCGACAGTCTGTGGATTTCATCAATGAAAAGCACATCGTGCTCCTCTAATGACGTCAGCAAACCAGCCAAGTCGCCAGGCTTGTCGAGCACAGGTCCACTTGTCACCTTGAACCCCACGCCCAACTCATTCGCAATGATATTCGCCAGCGTCGTCTTGCCCAGTCCGGGAGGACCGTGCAACAACGTGTGGTCGAGTGGTTCACCGCGGAACTTCGCAGCCTCCACGAAGATGTTCAAGTTCTCCACCACCTTCGTCTGACCGCTGAAGTCACCAAAGCGAAGAGGTCGCAACGCATTCTCGAAGTCCTTCTCCTTCGACGACATATACCGTTCTTCTCTGATGTCAAAATCGTCTGCCATTCAATCTATGTGTTAATAACGTATATTATATACACTTTAATTTGCAAAGTTACAACAAAAAACCGAGAACAACCGCAATCATCGCCCAAAATCCCACAGCACCCCTCAGAAACCATTATTCACACTCCTCGTCCCTCACCTAACCTTCCTTCCCACCATCCCATGCCTTCCCCGTTTGAAAACAACCTGAAAAGTTTCGAATGTGCTATCGCTCTCCTTCAATTGTACCGACCTTCTCCTTTGACTATAAAGATTCTTTCCTTTGATTATACTAAACTTTTCCTTTGGTTTTACTGAAATGTCGAGCCCTCAATGTTAACACGGCGAGCGCTCGTTATCGAAACGGCGAGCGCTCGCCGTTTCGATAACGAGCGCTCGGCAACTAGTTGAATCCAAAGGAACGATTTAGTCAATCCCCACATGCGCTTCGGGAAATTCCCCATTGCGCTTCAGAGAATCCCCTAAAGCGTTGCATGAAAGCATTCCCTTGTCGCCAGTGTTCCCATTTTCCCAATATTCCCATTCTTCCCATTATTTCCCATTTCATAGTTGCATAGCGACACCATCAGCTTCAACTAACTTACATGATGATACTTTATTCTATAAATTTTAGGGGATAAAGAAATTTATCTAAAAAAATTTTCGTTTTTTCTTTTTTCGCTAATAAATCTTTTTTATCTTTGCAGCCGACTCTATGAAAGTCTTTCGCAGAAAGGTAAAAACAGGAGTGGGACGTGTCCCACGCATGCCACTGCAAAATCGCCTACGCCGAATCTAATAGAGCATTAATCCATCAGGGATGATGTTAACGCAAGGAGGAATAGATAGACAAGAGTGGAGTCGCTATACATAGAAAAGCGTCGCTAAGCGCTTTGTCTCTGACGTTCAGAAACTTCGCAACTTTCCAGATACAGTCAGAACATGGCAACAGAAGATGCTCATGGGATGGTTTAGTAAACATCCCTCTTTGCGTATTTGTTTTTTGCGTACACTTTATATAATATAATGTGTATGTGTATATACGTAAAGGTGGGATAATTATATAAACTCATCGGCGTGGGTTTCGCGTTGCTCGTTCAACTGTATCGGGCAATGCGAAGGCCTCTGGACGTGGAGCGGGCAACAAGTCGGATCTCCACGCTTTTTCTTTTATAGTTTATAATCCTTTTTTTATTTAATTACGCCAACGCTGGGAGGTCGATAGGCATTAATTTTCATGAATGATGAAAAAAATACTTTCTTTCGCCTCTGTCGTGGCATTCTGTATGGCATCTTTTTGTAGTTGTGCAAATTATGCTGCTTATGTTGATGCAACTATGCCTGTAGCTGCAACAAGTAATCCTATTGGTAAAAAGGTGGGAACTTCATCAGCAACGAATGTTCTTGGTATAGTATTCACGGGTGATGCTGGTGTTAACAAGGCTGCTAAAGATGGTGGTATTAAAAAAATTAGTCATGTTGACCAAAACTCAAAGTCTGTTTTGGGATTATTTACTACTTATAAGACGATTGTTTACGGTGAATGATTCTTACGAGAGTGTGATTGTAAAAAAGGGCTTCTATAGATTCTTTTAACACACTCTCATCTTTATTTGCAGATTCATGAAGAATTGTTTTTTTGCTCTTCTAATAAATTTCATAAGCCTTTCTATGATTGCCGCCCCTATTTCAAAAAGATATAAGGTGCTGATGACGGAAAAAGGTAATTTGTTTTTTTTGAATCCTACGAAAATGTCAAGGAGTCATGGTAGTAAAGCTCAAAAAGATTTGGTTTTTGATATTACCTATCTTGTGGGAGACGAAGATTCTGTTTCTTTTACTGCTACGGTGATTGCTGATTCAGCATTGAAAATAGATTCAATTGTAATCATGTTGCCAAATAAGAGGGAAATGAAGGTTGAGGCGGAAGCAATATATTGCGAGCCATTAAAAAGGAATTATGCAATGCGTACAAGGTTTTATGTAAATTGGGAGGAATGGAAAAGTATGTATAAGGATAAACAGCCTTATACGCTGAATTTCGGTCATGGCTTATTGTTTTCCTTTAAGCAAAAAGACTGGAATGAAGAGTCTCGAACAATTCAAGAAATAATGAAGGTAATAGAGCTAAATCCATAATGAAAATGAGAAAAATAGTTATAGCTTTGTTGATGTGTTTACTTCATTTATCCGTGTATTCACAAGATATAGCAGGTAGTCTGATAGAAAAAGCAATAAAAAAGGGATTCGTTCTTTTGAGACAGGATTATCAACTTCTGAATGAAGATGATGAGCCGATAGATAATAAATCAGGTGTAGATTGTTATGGTAGAACCTATACTTGTGGTGTACGGGTTGAGTCTGACCAGTTTTTGGTAACAAAGGATTTTGTTTCACCATGGACGGGTGAGTCAATTGTTATTAGTGAGAGACGTCATCCTGAGATTTCCTACACGGGATTTATGGAATTGAGCACAATAGATTTTGAGCAAATAGATTTTGAAGTGGAAGATGCGATGGATGCTGTGGAGAATCATATTTACTCGGTGGCTGCTTCTGAAGTGGAAGGCTTTTCTATAGATGATGTTGCAGGAAGGAAAAAGGGATATGCAGTTTGGCTGAAATCTGCAAATGCGTTTAGTCTGTCAAAAGCTCCTACAGGTCTTTCTTTAGAGATTGTTACTTTCAATATCACCACGAAAGAAACTGAATTTGTGTACGATGTTCCGAATCAACCCAAAGGCAATGTGATTGGTGGGGCGTTCTTGGTTCCATCAATAAACAGCGTTGGAAAGATACTCCTTAAAGTAAATGGTGTGTTTGAAAAGCGTGGCGGTGTCTGGAAGCTTATTTCTTTAGGTACAGAAGAATCGGATGATTAGTTGGTAATTTATTAAAAATAACTAAATATGAAAAAAAATTTTTTTTGCATTACATGTCTTTGTGCAGTCTTGATGCTGCAGTCTTGTTATTCCTCAACAGTTTGTGTCGGTAAAATGCATCCAGAGGAGGAGGCAACTCGTGTTGGAACTTCTCATAATGCTCATTTTCTTGGTGGTTTGATTGGTTCTAAAAAGATTAAGGCCAAGAAATATGTGGATAATCTTACTGATTACAAAATTAAGACATTTCATTCTTTTGGTGATATGCTTGTTAGTAGTATTACTTTAGGCATTTATACTCCAACAACGACGAAGTTTTATGTTAACGACGATGGACTTAAAAAGTTAAGAAAACGTCGTGCATCGAACGATGATTGATTTGAATGCAAAAGACACAGAAAAAGGTGAAAAGGTAAGATTCCCTGTTACATGATGACTTGCTATCTCAGACGAGATTTCTTGCCTTTTCATCATTTTGTATAATAAAGAAGCAATTATAAAAATATAATCAATCGTATTCTTAGTATGAAAAATAAAGATTTGCAGACTCGAAGAGAATTCTTCAAAGCAGCTGCAAAAGGTGTACTTCCAATACTTGGATTAACCCTTTTAGGACCTTCAATTTTATCATCTTGTGATAAGTTGGATGATTTAACGGGATGTTCGGATTGTTCAAACGGATGTGAGGACAGCTGTGCTGACGGATGCAAAAGTGGGTGCAAAGGTAGCTGTTCTGCTGGATGTGTAGGTAGTTGTTCTTCTGCTTGTTACAATACCTGTAAAACCGCTTGTACAACTACGTGTAAAAATGGATGTAAAGGATCGTGTTCCAATAGTTGTTTATCTACTTGCAAAACCCTTTGCAAAGGCTCTTGTAAAGGACATGTAAGATGATTTTTATACTGTTGATATAAATAAACAATGGAAGACAATCCTAAATATATCACATTTATAGTCACAAAGGACTGTCAGCTGGCTTGTAAATATTGCTATCTTGTGGGTAAGAATTCCGGAGAAAGAATGTCTTTTGAGGTGGCAAAACTGGCTATTGATTATATTCTTAACCATGAAGATGAGTTCAACGAGGCAGGTGTTATATGGGATTTTATTGGTGGAGAGCCTTTTCTTGAGATAGATTTAATAAAACGCATCTGCGACTATCTTAAGTGTGAGATGTATAGGTTGGGACATCGTTGGTTCAATCATTATGTTTTCAGTTTTTCTACTAATGGAATCAACTACCATGATGCAAAAGTGCAGAAGTTTATCCAAGAAAATCAAAAGCATCTGGACATTGGTATCTCTATTGATGGCACAGAAATGAAACATGATTTGAACAGGGTTTATAAAAGAAGTGGGAGAGGGTCTTACCAAGATGTAGTTAGAAATATACCATTATGGTTGAAGCAGTTTCCTGATGCTAGTACAAAGGTAACTATCAGTAGTGATGACATACCATATATTAAAGAGAGTGTCTTACATTTATTTAGTCTTGGCATTCATAATGTGAATATTAATTGTGTTTTTGAGAATGTTTGGAAAGTAAATGATGATTACATTTTTCAAGAACAATTGTTAAATCTAGCTGATGCTATTATTGATGGAGAGTATTATAAAGAATACGAGTGCTCGTTATTTGGAGAATATATCGGAAAGCCATTAGATGAAAAAAATAATAAGAACTGGTGTGGTGCAGGTATGATGTTGGCTGTAGATGCTGCTGGTAATTTTTATCCATGTACACGTTTTGCAGGCTATTCTCTTCGTGAAAAAAAACCGATTGTTATTGGTAATGTGTATGAAGGTATTGACAAGAACAAGTTACGACCCTTTTTAACACTTGACCGTACCACTCAATCTCGTCATGAATGCATTGATTGTGAAGTAGCCTCGGGCTGTGCATGGTGTCAAGGAGAAAATTATGACGCGGCGGATACTAATACAATTTATCAACGTAGTACTGCAATATGTAAGATGCACAAGGCTCGTGTACGCGCTAATAACTATTATTGGAATAAACTTTATCGCAAGTTAGAGCTGGAAGGTATGCGTGAAGAATATGAAAAAAACAAACGAGAAGTAAAGACAGATATTTGCTAAAGACATGCTACAGTACCTTATTATTTTACTCGATGATATGAGTACATCATATTGTCATTATTCTTCAGCAAATCAAAAACGAATGATTTCTCTTAATGACTTAAGAAGAGGCATTCGTTTCAGCATGTTGGAAAATTTAATGATTCAGTTCGTATATCCAGACTATGAACTGCCTCAGAAATATAGGGATGAAATAGATACAATTGATCATAATAAGATTGTTTCTTCACAAAGTTTGGACAAGACTGTTTTAGAAGAGTCTGATGTCATTGTCCTACATGATTGGACAATTTTACAGAATACCGATTTTGGGGAGGGTAAATCATACGTTCTTAGAACCGATAAGCAAGGTTTGTTTGAGAAGTATTCTTCTCTAAAAGTGATTCTTGGCAAAGTCGATCGTCTTAATGTGGTGATTAAAGATGTGGAAACCTTTACGGATAGGGATTTTGAAAGTTATAAAATGGTTCTTAAAGAACTATCGACCGAAATTGAGAAACTTTATGTAGCAGGTAAATCACCTCAGCTGAATTTGTTGACTGATCGCATGATGCTTTCGCAGATGAATAACTGTGGAGCCGGGGAAAGCAATATTACATTAGCTCCTAATGGTAAGTTCTATGTATGTCCTGCTTTCTATTATGAGGATGAGGCTGATAGTGTAGGTGATTTAGATAAAGGTCTTGACATCAAGAATAAACAGCTCTATCGACTTGATCATGCTCCTATATGTCGTCATTGTGATGCATGGCAATGTAAACGCTGTATATGGTTAAACAGAAAAACAACTCTTGAGGTGAATACTCCAAGCCATGAACAATGTGTGATAGCTCATATTGAGAGGAGTTCTTCAAAGACTTTGTTAGAAAACATTCGTCAGCATGGTAGTTTTCTACCAGATGCTGAGATAAAAGAAATAGATTATTTGGACCCATTCGACAAAAGAGAAGAATGGGAAAGAGGAAAAAGGCAATAAAAATAGAATTCTCAAAAGATTATAATAATGGTAATGAGAAAACTTGTTGGGCAAGTGACACCCGAGGAACGAACAGAGATTCAGACACTCTTCGAACGTCGCAATGGTTTGAACGAATTAGCAAAGATTCTTACTTCTGATAATTCGGAACTGTATGAGAAGTTGGTGAAGGACATGGGTGAAACAGGTACAAAGTTTCAATCGTGGTGGAATCGTATGTCCGAAAAATATCAGTGGGAAAGTACTAAAAATGGCAATTGGGAAATCAATTTCGAGACATGTGAGATTTTCTTGGTCTCTTCAAATGCATAAATAATATTGATGAAAATCATGCTATTTCTATAAGTATGATGCTATGGGCAATTTCTAATTGCTAATAGTTATAACAATCTTTTTTATTTGACTCATGTACGCTGTGAAGCGTATATGAGTTTTTCTGATACTCAACATAAATATCAGAAAACAGATGAAAGTTTCGAACGAGCTTTTAATGGAGGAGATTGCACAGCTAAAAGCAGGGTGTCCACCGCAAAGTGAATTTCAAAAGATAATCCGTGGCAAACATCTCCTGTCGAACAAAAAACGTCGAATTCATCGGTAAAAAAGAAATAATACTGTATATTTGCAATGTAATCTGTTTGTATGCGGTTGATTGCCTTTTGGGATAATCTTTCGTGATACAGATGGGGAAATCGTTGATGAATTTTGAAAACTTAAAAATGATATGGTTATGAAAAAGTGGATTTCTTTTTGGGTCTTGATGATGGTGGGCATGGGTGCGTTCGCACAGAAGAGCTATGTGAATGTGATAGGAAGACCGATGTATGCGAGTAATCGGGGAACGAGTCTTTCGGGGGCTGTCCCTAAAGATATGGAGAAGTTTTATGACAATTACCAGTACGAATTTGGGGATGTGTTGAATATGTTGGGGCAGAGAGGATTTGTGGTGGAAGATATGAGTGTTGCGACGGATAAGGACGGCATACTGTTTGAGGTGGCGATTCTGTCAAAATCGAATGCGGTGGATCCGAGTGCGGTACAGAAGCAGAAGGAGGATGATGCGGAGGTGCATGAGGTGGCGAGGTATAATCTTCAGGGTATGCCTGTGAAGGAAACGGAAAAGGGTATTCAGATTGTGGTCTTCTCTAACTATACGACCAAAACGATTATCAAGGAGTGAATCGTAAAAAGGAAGAAGTGTCAACAAATTAACACAAATGGTACACAAAAATAGAATGTTATATTTGAGATAATTTGTGGGAATTTGTTGACCAAATCTTCGAAAACGATTGAGAAGGCGTAAATACGATATAAGGGGACTATGAATACATTTTTGTTGATTTATTTGGCTGTTTCCGTAATTCTAATTAAATTTGGCAACGAATTACATATTTTAGATCAATGAAAAGATTTTTGTCTTCTGTTTTTGTGTTGGTTGCCGCAACTTCGATTCATGCTGCAACCATCAGTATGACTGTGAATGCAACACGCAAGCAGACTGTCACGGGGTTTGGTGCTGCATGCTGCGACGGAGCCATGTGCCCGTATGGCAATGACACTCAGCCTGTGAGACTGCTCTATGGTCCTACGTCGAAGATTGGACTGAACATCATGCGTATGGAAATTTCGCCAAACTTTGTGGGCGATGTGATTGTTCCTGAGTGGGGCAATTATGATACTCCATACGACTGGAAAGGTTCGCTGCCATCGGCTAAGATTGTGAAACAGCGTGGTGGTATCGTTTTCGGTACTCCTTGGTCGCCTCCTGGTGAGTACAAGACCAATGGTACGGCGCAGGGTGGTAAATCTGACAGTCAAGGCAACCAGGAAGGTAGGTTGCGCAAGGATTGCTATGACAAGTTCTTCCCTTGGTTGAACACGTTCTTGGCGTATATGAAGAAGAACGGTGTCAACGTTGATGCCGTGTCCATCCAGAACGAACCCGATTGGTGGGTGGACTACTCTGGTTGTCTCTACACGCCTCAGGAGCAGTTGGACTTGGTGAAGAACTATGCTTACATGCTGGACCGAGAGACTTATCCTGGTGTTCGTCTTATCAGTGCAGAACCTCTGGGCTTCGATCCTAAGTATTCGAACACGCTGTTGAACAATTCCGTAGCCCGCGACCAAATTGACATCATAGCGGGACATATCTACGGGCATCCACCTTTGGGAAATATCAAGAGTTCCAACACGTTGGCATCGAAGTATGGCAAGGAAGTGTGGATGACGGAACACTCTTCGACGGATTACATTAAGAGTCTGCCTAACTGGCACGAACAGCTAATCTTCGCTGAAGAGCTCAACGAATGTATGCTGGCAGGATGCACGGGCTATATTTATTGGTATATGCGTGCACATTGGGCTTTCGTAGGCACGGGTGAGACCCAGTATGGTTCTGCCAATGTTAAGAATCGACTGTTGCCTCGTGCTTATGTCATGTCTCATTTCTCGAAACATGTCACTGGCTCTACTCGCTTGACTACTTCGCGCGACATGACCTCGGGGTCGGAGGCTGCCCAAGAGTATTCGGCTTACATCAAAGGCGACTCGCTGATTGTTATGGCTATTGACACGACGAAGACGGGCTACGACTTGAAACTGAATTTGCCTTATCCTGTAAGGAGCGGTGTGCATCTGATTTCGACGGGTAATGAGATGGCAAATCTCTGTCAGGAGCGTCCTATTGACATCGAAGAGCCTACAAAAACGCTGATTGTGGAGATGCCTGCTCGCAGTCTGAACACCTATATTTTCATCATTGAAAATGAAAATACGGCTATCAATTATGTGACTCTTCCAAACCCAGATGGACCTAAGACCTATTACGACATGCAGGGACGTAAGCTTGCAGAGCCTCACGGACTCTGTATTGAGAGAAGTTCCGATGGTCGTTCCAAAACCATCATGGTTTGGCAATAAGGGTTGAGTAGCAAGGCGTCAAGCACGTCTTTAACCAACGAAAAAGCGATAGCGAGAACGCTGTATCACAGCAGTGTTCTCGCTATCGCTTTTATATGACGGTTATTGTCTTCGTTGCTTATACCAAATGACGGATGAGGTCTTCCTTATCGCCTGGGAGCATGTCGATGACTGGGATTTCAATCATGGTGTAGGCACCTGGCTGCTGCTTCAGAGAGGCACGAGCCACGTTGACGAGCACTTGTGCCGTGAGGGCAGGATTGTTAATCTTCATGTCGAACTCAAACAACTGGTTGTGGGTCTTGCCACTGACACCCTTGCGAACGAGGTTCACGCCGTGGCCTACGTCGTTGAGGGCATCTACTGAATCAACTTGCTGCACGTGTGTCTCATCATTGACGAAGTAAGGGTCTGCCTTGATTGTCTTGGCAACCGTGTCAAAGTCGGCACCTTCTTCCAACTCTACATACACCATGCGGCGATGGATGCCTGTTCCTACTGGAATGGTCATGGAAAGAGCGTCTTTCACGCCATCAATGGCACGAACGGCTACGGAATGTCCCATGGAGCGACCAGGACCGAAGTTGGTGTAGGTGATGCCCTTTGGAGCAAGGCTCTGCATGAGGGTACGAACGATGGAGTCGCTTCCTGGGTCCCAACCTGCGGAAATGACGGAAACGGCGTTGTTTGCCTTGGCTACTGCGTCGAGCGAACGGCGAAGGTCAACAATCTTCGTGTGGATGTCGAAGGAATCGACGGTGTTGATGCCAAGGGCAAGGCATTCCTTCGCATATTCCTCTACCTTGCGGGTTGGAGTGGCGAGGATTGCCACTTGCACACCTTCCAATTCCTTGATGTTCTTAACGACTGGATAGTCAGCCAATTCTGCTGGTTTGTTCTCTGCGCCACTACGGCGAACGATTCCTACGCATTCCATATCGGGTGCTGCTTCCACTGCCTGAAGTGCATACTGACCGATGTTGCCATATCCTACGATGGCTACCTTAATCTTTTCCATGAAACTGTGTCTGTTCAAAT